>Ga0307374_10001290_pt1 | contig 46541 bp, 41 predicted proteins | sample OX3MG_FD_202532 | JGI IMG/M metagenome (GOLD analysis project Ga0307374, IMG submission 202532) | Soil microbial communities from Risofladan, Vaasa, Finland - OX-3 | ecosystem: Environmental > Terrestrial > Soil > Coastal area > Acid sulfate soil | place: Finland: Risofladan, Vaasa | collected...
AGGCCCGCGACCCCTACACGCGCGGCCACTGCGACCGGCTCGCGGAAATGTCGGCTCGGCTGGGAGAGAACCTGGGGCTCCCGGAAGAGTACATCAAGGCACTCCGCCGCGCCGGGATCGTGCACGATATCGGGAAGGTTGTTGTCCCGGATGCCATTCTGCTGAAACCAGGGCCGCTTTCGAAGACGGAAATCGAGGTGATGCGCAAGCATCCCATCATCGGGGAGCGTATTTGCACGCCCTTGCGAACGTTCCGTCTGGTTCTTCCGATTATCCGCCATCATCACGAGAGGCATGATGGATCGGGCTATCCCGACGGTCTGCACGGCGCGGAAATTCCCCTGACGGCCGCGATCTTACAGCTCGCCGACGTCTATGACGCACTGATCACGGACCGGCCCTATCGCGCGGCAATCTCACGCGAAGTGGCTCTCGACACGATGGAGGGAGAGGCGGTTCGCGGGTGGTGGGATCGCGATCTGTTCGCTGCTTTTCGCAAAATGATTCACGACGGCCACGATGACGCCGCCCTTGAAAACAGGCGCAACGCCATGCAGTAAGCCTGCCGGGCCTGCCCGGCGCACCTCTCCCGGGATCAGACAGTATTCTGAATCCGCTCTTCACCCGCGTATACCACGAATCGCCTGCCGCGCAGGAATCCAATGAACGTGAGATGCAGCTCGCGCGCCAGTTGCACGGCCAGGCTGGATGGCGCCGAAACCGATGCGACCACCGGCAACCCGCCCACGATCGCTTTCTGGGCGATTTCGAAGCCGCCGCGTCCGCTGACCAGCAAGATGACATTGGAAAGAGGAATGCGATTTTCGAGCAGCGCCCATCCGACCACCTTATCGACTGCATTGTGCCGGCCAATATCTTCACGAAGAACGAGTAATTTGCCGCTTGCATCGAAGAGCGCCGCAGCGTGCAGGCCTCCGGTCCGGCCAAAAGCGGCCTGCGACGCCCGCAGTGCATCCGGCAAGGCCACGAGGATTTCCGGGTCTAATCGAAAATCCGGATTCGGAGGCCGGAGCGTCCTCGAACGGACCGAATCAATGGAAGCTTTCCCGCAAATGCCGCAACTCGACGAGGCGAAAAAATGCCGGCGCATTTTTTCGAAATCCGGCGCGGCGCCGGGCAACAGTTCTGCCTGCACCACATTCCCAGGATTCGTTGCTTCATCCGAGGCCGCCATTTCGAGCTTCGCGATCTGTTCGCAGCGCTGCACCAGCCCTTCCGTTAAGAGGAAACCGGCGGCGAGTTCGAAATCGTGCCCCGGCGTCCGCATGGTGACGCTGAGTGGATTTTCGCCGATGCGGATCTCGAGAGGCTCTTCGGCGGCCAAATAATCTTCCCGGCGCCGCAGCTGGCCGTTATCCCACTCCGAGACCTGGGTTAGATCGACACTGCGAGATTTTCGAGCCAAAGCCGTCATCTCCGCGAGTACCGCGCCGGATCGCTTGCGCGCTGTCTCGCGGTGTTAAGGATACATCCGAGTTACGCGGCACAGGCTCCATAAAAATGAGTCTGGCTCGTCCCGGGGGAAGCAGGACGAGCCAGGGGGGCGTTGGGAGACAGACTGCGGGGAATCGTCTATTTATCCAGTCAGGGCCTCGCTCCAAGATTCGGATGCCGCGGCGATCGCTGGACAATCTGCAAGCCAAACGGACATACCTTATGAATATGAATACGCGACGTTGGTTACCGCAAGATGACACACAGATGAAATTTGGATCACGGAAAACCTTGGAACCGCATCGAATCCATATCCGTGATGAGCCATCGTAAAGTAAGGCTTCAATCCCAAGAATTCAGGCAGGATAGAGAGAAACCAGCCGCAGGTTTCCTTATTCACGGCTTGCCAACCCAAATTGCACGATGCGTTGCCGCAACAGCCAGTTTTTGGAACATTGAAATGAGCGTCGTGCATCGAGCGCCGAGAAGCATCTGGCTTCCCTGCCGATGCATGGCACTGCGGCAGTGATTGCGAGGGCTGCGGGTGCGTGTTACGCTCCTCTTTCGCTTTTTTCCGGCTTTTTCGGCATGTCGAACGCAACATTTTTGCAAATCGTTCGCAGGCGGGTGATTCCCACAGTATTGCTTCAGATTCTCCTGACGATGCCGTTCCCTGTTTTTGGCCAAGCCAACGGCCAGATCCCGCGAAGACCTTTTGCGTCCAGCGGCGAAGCCACCCTCGAAGCAGACCAGCAGCGCGAAGTGGGCAAGATTTTTTACGCCGATGGCCATGTGGACGTGCGCTATCAGAATGCGCGACTGCGCGCCGACCACGTGGAATACAACGGTGAAACGCAGGTAATCGTTGCCCAGGGACACGTGCAACTCGATTATCTGACGCAGCATGTGGAAGCGGACGACGCTCGGTATGAGCTGCGAACCGGCCACGGCATATTTCATCACGTGCGCGCCACGTTCGCCGTGCAGCGCCGACCCACTCCCACACTGCTCACCAGTCCCAATCCGCTCTATTTTGAAGCGGAAGTGGCGGAACGGCTGGACGAGAATACCTATCGCATAAAAAAAGCGTGGCTTACCGTTTGCAAACCGAACCGGCCGGTGTGGAAATTTTATGCTCCCGAGGCAACCGTCAAATTGCGGAAGTCGATCCACCTGGAGAACGGAAATTTCCGGTTGTTTTCCGTCCCGATCCTATACCTGCCTTTCGCAACGTTTCCCGCCGAAAAACAGCGCAATTCGGGATTCGTGGTTCCGGAGCCGGGCGAGAGCTCGACAAAAGGCATTGTTTTTGGCGATGCCTTTTATTGGGCGCCCACGGATTGGATGGACGCGACCATCGGCGGTTCCTATTACAGCAAGCGCGGCTGGAGCCAAAAGGGCGAACTGCGCATGCGGCCGTGGCAAAATGCCCGGCTCGACGCCAGCTATTTTGGGGTGATCGACCGGGGGCTCGCGGAGCCTTCGGGGCCGCCGCTCAAGCAGGGAGGCCACGAGGACCGGCTGCTCTTTACGGCGCTGCTGCCCCATGGCTGGCGCGCCGTGGCCGATTTGGACCAGCTCAGCTCGCTCACATTTCGTCTGGCATTTTCCGAAACGTTCGCGGAAGCGGTCAACTCTGAAGTACGCAACACAGCCTTCCTCACCAACAATTTCCGCGGTTTCAGCATAAATCTGGCAGCCCTGAGCTACGAAAACTTTCTTAGCGCGGCTCCTCAAACTGCCGTTACGTTGCGAACCGCCCCCGAAGTGCGTTTCAGTTCGGTCGACCAGCAGTTTTTCAAGCACATCCCGGCGTACTTTTCCTTCGATGCGTTTACCGGCGGCGAGCATCGTGGCGAGACCGTGACGCCATTCGAGACTCCGGGATTCGTCCAGCGGAGCGAGTTCGCGCCGAGCGTGACACTGCCGCTTCACTGGGGCTCCTGGCTCAGCGTTACGCCGAGCTTCACCTTCCGTTCCACTCTGTACGGTGGCCAGCTTCAGAATGGCGCGTTTCTGGACCGAGGATTGACCCGCAATACCGAGGAAATTTCGGTGGACATTCGGCCGCCCACGATCGAGCGGGTCTGGGGCGACTCCGGCACAAAATGGAAGCACGTCATCGAACCGGAGATCGTCTATCAGTACGTCAACGGAGTGAACCAATTCGGCCGCTTCGTGCGCTTCGATGAGGATGAGACGCTGACCGACACCAACGAGTTCGAGTACGGCTTTACGCAGCGCCTGTTTCGGCGCACGGGCAGGGGCAGCGCCGATGAATTGCTCACATGGCGCATCGTCCAGAAATATTTCTTGGATCCCACGTTCGGCGGGGCGCTCGTGCCGGGCCAGCGAAACGTCTTTCAGACGCTCGACCTGCTTACGCCCTTTGCCTTTGTCGACACGCCACAGAGCTTTTCGCCCATTGTGAGCGACCTGACCATCGAGCCGGGAAAACGCTACGACACCCAGTTCATCGTGAATTACGATCCGGTGCGCAATCGCCTGAGCGCCATTGGAACGCTGCTAAAGCTGAAGCCTTATAAGGAATCGTTTTTGACACTGGCCCACTTTTCAACGCTGAACCTTCCCTTCAATCTTCTGCCGCCGCCGCCGAATTTCGAACAGCGATCCAACCAGATCCGGGCGCTGCTGGGCTACGGAGACATGAACCGCCGCGGCTGGAACGTGAGCCTGGGAGCTAGTTACGATCTGACGCAGTCGGAGTTCCAGAACCAGATTGCGGAACTGAGCTACAATGCCTCCTGCTGCGGAATTGGTTTTGAAGTGCGCCGCTTTTCCTTCGGCACGATTCGTAACGAAAATCTGTATATGGGCATGTTCCGAATCGCCAACCTAGGCTCCTTCGGCAATCTCCGGCGCCAGGAGAAAATCTTCTAGCGTGACTTCGTCCTCCGAAGCGGAACTCGCTTTCCTCCCGGTCGCAGACGCCGCGCGCTTGTTGAGGCGGAAGAATATTTCCCCAGTGGATCTGGTCAACGCGTCGCTCGCGCGCATCGAGCGCTTCCATCCTTTTCTCAATCCATTCCTGACAATCCTCGCCGAACGCGCGCAGCGACAAGCGCGTCTGGCGGAGCGGGAAATTCACCACCATGGACCGAGAGGGCCTCTGCACGGGATCCCCATTTCGCTCAAGGACAATTTTTGGACGCGCGGAATCCGGACAACCGCGGGCGCGAAAATCCTGGCGGATTTTGTTCCGGAACGGGACAGCGAAGTAGCCGCTCGCTTGGCCGAGGCAGGTGCCATTCTCCTTGGCAAGACGAACATGCACGAGTTCGCGTACGGCATTACGTCCGAGAATCCCCATTTCGGGCCCGTGCACAATCCCTGGGCTTACGAGCGAATCTCTGGTGGTTCGAGCGGCGGCTCGGGGGTCGCCGTTGCCACTGGAATGGGCATGGCTTCCATGGGCACGGATACGGGCGGCTCCATCCGCATCCCGGCGGCGCTGTGCGGCATCGTGGGATTGAAGCCGACGTTCGGCTTGGTGAGCGTGGCGGGCGTGGTACCGCTCGTGCAAAGCCTGGATCATGCAGGTCCCCTGGCGCGCAGCGTGGTAGACGCTTGCATCCTGCTGGAAGCGGTTGCCGGGCAGTACCCCAAGGGGACCGCGCGGCCGGATTACCGGAAACTGCACGCGAACCGACCTCGAAAATTCCGGCTCGGCTGGCCAAAGCAATATTATTTCGAACGAGTGGATGGCGAGGTGCGGCAAGCGATCGATGCCGCCGCAAAGAAGTTCCAAACGGTGGGCGCGCGCATTACGAAAATTTCGTTGCCACATCTTGCGGATTCGGCGGAGCCCAGCACAAACATGGCGATGGCCGAGGCGACTTGGTTCCACGAATCGCAGGGTTATTTCCCGGCGCGAGCCGGCGAATACGGAAAAGACGTTCGACACCGCCTGGAGGCAGGAGAGAAAGTGCGCGCAGTCGACTACCTGCGGGCATTCGACGCCAAGCGCGCTCTCGAACAGGATTTCAGCGCCGCTTTCCAGCACGTGGATGCAATTCTCGCACCCGCATCACCCATTCCGGCACCGCGCATCGGACAGGAAGAGATTCACATCGGCGCGAAAATGGAGACTGTTCGTTCGCTGCTTGTGGGGACGAGCCGGCCCGCGAACTTCACCGGACTGCCAGCCATTTCAGTTCCTTGCGGATTCACCCGCGAAGGCTTGCCGGTGGGGCTGCAGCTCATCGGCCCTCGGTGGAGTGAAGCGCGGCTGCTGGCGATTGCGCTGGCTTACGAAGAAGCGACCGAATGGCACCAGAAACATCCCTAGCTTGCTTGAGATCAAGTTCCCATCCCGTCGGTTTTTTCGGTTCTTTCGTCGGGCGGCAGCGACAAAAACACTCGGTGGGCGTCAAAGGTTGTGGGAGAATGAGTGTTTGAATTGAACCCGGCGCAGCGCTCCGGGCATCCAATACTGTTAGCCCTCAGGGCCGAGGATACATGGAAGTTTCCATATTCGCCGCGTTTGTCGCCGGGCTCGTCTCGTTTCTTTCTCCATGCGTTTTGCCGTTGGTGCCCGGATACATTTCGATGCTCTCCGGCATCGGTATCGAGCAGCTCAAGGAAGGCCAGACGCCCCGCGCGGGACTGCTTAGCTCGGCTTTCGCGTTCGTCATCGGATTCTCGATCGTCTTCATTACGTTTGGGGCGTCGGCGAGCGCCGTGGGGTCATTTTTGGTCCGCAACCGGAGCTTGCTTGCGCCGATTGCCGGGGCGTTGATCCTGCTCTTTGGCTTGCACCTCATCGGGTGGCTCGTAAAGATTTCCATTCGCGTGGGGCTTTGGATCGGACTCCTGCTCATTCTCCTGGGAGTCGTGCTCAACTTTCGGCCTGGAATAGCGGGTTCCCTGCAAAGCGTTCAACTCTATGCAGTGGCCATCATTTTCCTCGTAGGTCCGACGCTGACGCGATGGCTCAACCGCGACATTCATTTCCGGAAGCTCGGCGGGCAGCCTGGGGCGGTGAGCGGATTCCTGATGGGCTTTGCATTTGCGTTTGGCTGGACGCCGTGCATCGGTCCGATTCTCGCGGGAGTGCTCGCGATTGCGGCCACGCGCGACACCATCGGCCAGGGAGTATTATTGCTGGCGTTCTATTCCGCGGGGCTGGCGATTCCCTTTCTCGTGACGGCACTCGGCATCGGAAGTTTTTTGCGCTTCTACCAGCGCTTCCGGCGCCACCTGCACACGGTGGAAGTATTCAGCGGCGTTCTGCTGCTGGCCGTGGGCGGCCTGGTGTTCGTCAACCGGCTGACCTGGCTTTCGGGTAAACTGACATTTCTGAATCGATTTTCGTGGTAATCGGAGATTTGGAATGAAGAAACTCTTGACCGGCTTATTATTCGTTACGCTGCTTTTCGTCGCGACCCTGGATTTTTCAGGTTGCAGCAGAAAAAATGGGCAGGCCTCGGCTACGGCGTCGTCTGCAAAGAGCACTCGGGCCAACGAGCCCGACGTGACATTCAAGGATCTTCAGGGAAACAATGTGCCCCTGGCGAGCTTCAAGGGAAAAGTGGTGCTCGTGAATTTCTGGGCCACCTGGTGCGAGCCATGCCGCACCGAAATTCCCTGGATGATCGACTACCAGCAAAAATTCGGCAGTAAGGGCTTCACGCTTCTCGGTGTGGCCATGGATGACGAAGGCAAAAAGGTCGTCCAACCCTTCGTTGAGAAGACGCAGTTCGATGTGGACAACCATTCGATGGCCATGGATTATCCCATCGTGCTCGGGAACGACGCCATCGCCTCCAAATTCGGGGGTCTGATCGGCTTGCCGACCAGCGTCCTGCTTTCGCGCGACGGCAAGATCGAGAAGCGGTACATTGGATTGGTAAATCGCGAAGAACTGGACAAGGAGATTCAGAGCCTGCTTTGAACTTCGCCATGCGACTACACGTCACGGCAATTTTATGCTCGGTTCTACTCGCCGTAGCCGGCTTCTTGTGGGGGTTTGGAAACACAGCGAGCGCCGCGCCACAAGATGCCTCCATACCGAATGCCGCGTCGGTGGCCAAGCCGCACGCCTATGTTTCTCTCGATCCCGTCCCTCGCGGACGAGAGTTTCAGGCTGCCGTGGTAGTGGACATCGCGCGCGGATTCCACATGAATTCACACAAGCCCAGCGAGGAGTACCTGATTCCCACGACCCTAACGCCGCAACTCCCCGCCGGATTCCAACTCACCGACACGGTGTATCCCAACGGGCGTCTCGAGAAATTCGCGTTTTCTCCGGACAAACCTCTCAATGTGTACACCGGCAGCGTGACTCTGAAGCTGCGGTTTTTGGCCCAAGCTGGCGCGCCGCTCGGCCCCGCGACGATTCCGCTGACGCTCCGCTATCAGGCCTGCAACGACGCCGCTTGCCTGCCGCCCGTGAAGGTGCCCGTAAACATCCAATTGAATGTCGCGGCGGCCGGAACGAAGACGCAACCAGCTCACCCCGAGATTTTTTCCGCGACGCCCTCAAAAACGACGAGATAATAGGACTGGAAAAGCTCACACGGGGATCAGCGATTCTTGCTAGTTTCCTGTAACGAATGGCAGTGCGCGGCGCAGACGCGGCACCACTCGTTCCCTGCCCAGCACGAGCATCGTCTCAAATAGCGGCGGAGCAACCGCGCGACCCACAATGGCTACGCGTGTGGCATTGATTAGCAGGCCCGCCTTCACGCCTTCGGCCGAGGCCAGGGTGCGCAAAGCCGCATCACAGGCGTCATGGTTCCATTCCGGCAGCGCATCGAGAGAATCCGCTAACTTTCCCAGCATCGTGGACAGGCGGTCGTCCTTCCAGAACTTTGCGCGCGCTTCCGCGTCATAGTCGAAATCGTCGGTAAAGAACGCACGCGCCCAGGTCGAGAAGTCGCCCAGCAAGCGCGTTCTCGAGCGAATCAGATCGACCGTATGGGCAAACCATTCCCGTTCGGCGCCGCCCCAGGATTCCTGCCAGATTCCCGCGCGCTTGAGTTGCGCTTCGACGTAAGGCAGCAGGTCTTGAACCGGTGGTTTCTGCAAATATTGCGTATTGAACCATTCCAGCTTGTCGCGGTCGAAGATGGCGTTCGTGCGGCTCACACCCGAGAGCGTGAATCGCTCGATGAGTTCCGCGTTGCGAATGTATTCGGTATCGTCTCCCGGGGACCATCCGAGCAGTGCCAGGAAGTTCCGAAACGCCTCGGGCAAAAATCCCTCTTCCGCATACAGTCCCACGCTGGTGGCGCCGTGCCGCTTGGAAAGGCGCGTGCGATCGGGCCCCAGAATCAACGGGACATGAGCGAAAATCGGCGGCGTCGCGCCGAGCGCCCGATAGATCGAGACCTGCTTCGGTGTGTTCGATAGGTGGTCAGCCCCGCGAATGACGTGCGTGATGCGCATGTCGATATCATCGACCACTACGCTGAGCTGATAGGTAGGCAGCCCATTGGACCGCAGCAAGACAAAGTCTTCGATCTCGGCGTTTTGAACCTCGCGCGGCCCGAAAACGGCGTCCTCGAATTGGGTCGCACCCGCGCGCGGCGCCCGGAACCGGATGGCGGGCGGGATGCCTTCCGCTTGCTTGGCCGCGCGCTGCGAGCCATCGAGATCGCGGCAAGAGCACGCGAGCTTTTTCCGAGCCTTTGGGCCCTCGTCGTCTCCTTCGCCCTCTTGTTCTTCAGAGCTATCGCCGCCTGCATAGGCCGCCGCTTTGCAATAGCAAGGGAAAGCCGCTCCGCTCGCAAGGAGCCGTTCAGCGGCTGCCCGATACAGCTCCAGGCGGTGCGATTGAAAAACAGGTCCTTCATCCCATTCAATCCCGAGCCACTTCAGCCCGTCCAGGATGCCTTGCACCAGCTCGGGGCGGTTACGTTCAACGTCGGTATCCTCGATTCTGAGCAAAAGCGTGCCGGACTCGTGCCGAGCGAAAAGCCAATTGAACAGGGCGGTTCGCGCTCCCCCCACGTGGAGATAGCCCGTGGGCGAAGGAGCAAATCGGAGGCGCGGTTTTTCTGCCGAAGTCATTCGGTGCGATTCCTTTCCAATTTCGAAACGATTCATCTTAGCGGAAGGAGCTGCCAAAATCGAGGCGGTGCGTTGCGCAACGATCTTACTTTGCAAAGTTGGTACGCCCGTACCGTTGACCGCTGCTGGCGCAGACGGCATCCTTTTGAACAACTTGCACAACGGTTGAGCAGCGGCAGGCCGGGAGCGCGGCCTTGCGGTTGTTTGAGTCCCCGGGAATTTGCGCGCCGAGGGGAGAACCGTAAGACGTTGACCGGCAAGAAACCTGGCTGGACAGCGATTCAGGATTACCGCCGGTTATCTGCTATTCTCGAAATTCCGCTGCTCTGGAACGGGGAGTGCGAAGTTGTTGAGTTACGTGAATACGGCCGCGGTAGTGCTGCTGGCAAACGCTTTTCTGCTCGGGGTGTTTTTCACGCTGCTCTACCGGCAGAAACAGCAGCTCTATCTCCTCGTCTACTCGGCCGGGTGGTTGCTGCTGGCCATCCATTTGTCCATCTCGTTGATCGCTCAGTATCCCGTTTCTTCCGCAGAGTGGCTCTACGCGCTGGACGAATGGATTCTTGCCGTTGCGGGGCTGGTCTTTTATTGCGCCGCGAGGTTCTATGCCGGGTCCACACCCGCGGTGCGCGAATTCATTGCCGCGGCCGCGGCCGCCGCAGCGTGGTCCATCGCGTACGCGCGAGGTTACTTGCCCGTCCCACTCGATCTTGGGATCGCGGTGGTGTTTCTCCTGATTGCGCGGACCTTTTGGCTGACCGGGCGAAAGCAGGAATCCGTCGCCGACAGGTTGCTCGGAATCACCTTTGCGGCCTGGGCTCTATTATGCCTTGCGCGAGTCTTTGTGCCTCGTTTCATCACCTTGGCAGGAAAGGAAATCCCCTTAGTCCTCTTCCTGCCGCTATTTTTCGCCGGGCTGCTGATGGTGATGGCGGTATACGAGGAAGAGCGGCAGCGTGTCGAACGGAACATGCTGGCGCTGTCGAATCTGAACCTTGCGACTTCCGGTTTCGTCGGCGGTGAAATTCAGAAGATGCTGGGACAGGCGCTCGACCGCGTGCTGAATGTGGTCCGCGTCCCGGCAGGCGCGTTGTGCCTGCACTATGGCGAGACCAACGGTCCGACCTCCGTGGTTGTGACGGGGCTGGGAGACACATTCTGTTCAGCCATCCAGGAAGGCAATCTCGACGAATATATCGTCGGCCTGGTGGCGCGGCTGGGCGGGCTGGTGACGTTGCGCAACCTGCTCAGCGACTCCGAATATGTTGCCCTCGAGAAGGAGGAGTTGTTTCGCCACGTGCGCCAGTTGCTGCTCGGGGAAGGACTGCGCACGGTGGTTGCCGTCAGCCTACAGGCGAAGCAGCGCGTATTCGGAGTTCTACTGCTTGGAACGCACGACAATCGCAATTTCACCCCGGCGGAGCTTCGCCTGCTTCTGGGTCTCGGGCACCAGATCGGCATGGCGGTGGAGAATAGTTATCTGGTGCAGCAAACGGCGCGCCGCAGCGAAGAGTTGCACGTCCTGAACGAGATTGGCCGCGCGCTCAGCTCCACCCTGGACCCGGACTCGTTGCTCGAGCGCATTTCGACCGAAATGCGGCGCCTGGTCGATGAGGTCAGCTTCTGCATCGCCTTCCATGAGCCCAAGACCGAGGAAATCCGTTTCGAGATTGAAGTCGCCGACGGCAACCGTCTTCCCAAGCGCTCGCGCCCGACCGGGAATCATCTTGTGGAACACGTGCTACACACGGGGCATCCGCTCCTGATTCGGGATCACTACAGCGAAGAAACACAGCGGCTCGGCTTTGAACCCCTTCGGCACGTGGGCTCCATGTGCGCAGTTCCCATGATTCTCTATGACCGCGCCGTGGGCGTCATGGAAGTCTACAGCCCCAGGGAACACGCCTTTGACGAGGGGCACGTCGAGCTGCTGCGCGTGCTGGCCAGCGAGGCAAGCATCGCCATCGAGAATGCGCGGCTCTTCATGGAAGAGCAGAAGAGATCGCGCCAACTGACGCTGATCAACAACGTGTCGAGCCACGCCATCACCACGCTCAACCCAGATGAAATGCTCGCCCAGATCGTGGTGGAGATCGAGAAGGGGCTCACCTACGACCATATCGGCATCGCCATCCTGGACTATTCCACCAAAGAGCTTGTGGTCCAGGCCGAAGCGGGCAAGAGAAGGGGCTCCGTGGGTCACCGGATATCCCTGGGCGAAGGTGTAGTGGGGCAAGCCGCCCGTACCGGCCAGGTCGCCCTGGTGCGCGAGGTGAACGCCACTACGCCCAGGATGATTCTACCCGGCTCGGTTGCTTCGATTGCCTTGTCCGTCACGTACGGGGAGCAGGTGCTCGGGGTGTTGTACCTGGAATCATCCGAGCCTTGCGATTTCCCGGAGCAAGAGGTGTTGCTTCTTCGCACGCTGGCCGATCTATTCGCGGGGGCGCTGCACAACGCCCTTACTTTCCAGAAGGCTCAGGAGCAGGCCATTACCGATGGGCTTACCGGAGTGAAGACGCACCGCTTCCTGATGGAAGCCCTTTCCGCCGAATGGAAGCGTTCCACGCGCGCCAACCGTCCTTTTGCGCTGGTGCTGATGGACCTCGACCGCTTCAAGTTCGTGAACGATTTTTACGGCCACCTGGAAGGCGATGCAGTTCTGCAGCGCGTTGGCCACATTCTGGAGCAGAATTGCCGGCGCTCGGACGTAGTGGCCCGCTATGGCGGCGACGAATTCGTCATCCTCATGCCGGAAACCAGCGTGGAGCAGGCTCGCCAGCTCGCCAGCAAGCTGCGGAGCTGGGTGGCTTCCGATCCTCTGCTCCGCGACAAAAACATCACCGCCAGCTTTGGGATTGCAGGCTTTCCGGTGCACGGGGCGACACCGCAGGAGCTGATCCAAGTGGCGGATTCGTCGATGTACCTCTCGAAGCACCAGGGTGGGAATGCCGTTTCCAGCTCGGAGCAAGGCGATCCGAACGACCGCAAACGATGGAAGAAGGACGTACTCGAAGCTTACCTCGGCGTCACCCTGAAGCGTTTATTTTCCACCGGCCCGGAGGCTTTCGAGGAAATTTATCGCCGCCTGGAACTATTCTCGCGCTCCTTGAGCGAGCAGGGAGATGAAAGTTCGAACGAGGGGCTCCCGCCGGCGGTGGTGGAGACGGTTACATCTCTCGCGTTCGCCATTGACGCCAAGGACCACTACACCCAGGGCCATTCGCAGAAAGTCTCCAACTATGCCGTCCTGCTCGCGCAAGGCCTGGAAATGGAGCCGCCGGCAATCGAGGAAATCCGACTGGCGGCTTTGCTGCATGACATCGGGAAGGTCGGCATTCCGGAAGCTATTTTGAATAAATCCGGGCCGCTAGGCGCGTCCGAATGGGAAACCATGAAGACCCATACCGATCTGGGGGCCAAGATTCTCGAGCCTCTTCAGCCCATGCAGCAGATTCGCGAAATGGTCCGTCACCATCACGAGTTTTACGACGGCTCCGGCTATCCCCTGCGCCTGGAGCGCGAGCAGATTCCCTACGGAGCGCGCGTCATTGCTATTGCGGATGCTTACGACACCATCACTTCCGAACGCACCTACAAGAAAGCGCGCACCCCCGAGGAGGCTTTCGCCGAGCTGGATCGCTGCGCTGCAAGCCAGTTCGACCCGGAGATGGTTCGCATTTTCATCGAAACCATGCGCCGCGCTGGGAACATCAAACCCAGCATGAAGGAATACACCATTCTCTCCTAACGCGCATTCAGACTGCGTACACGAACGAGTACCCACGTTCCTGGGCGCGATTCACCGCCACGATTCCCGCCTGAACGAAACGCGCGTTTCCTATGAGGTTCGCGCCGATTTCCTTCACGACACTGTCCGCCTGGACGCCGGTGGCCTTGGCGATTCTTCCCGAGATGCCTCGCGTGGACATCTCGCACACCGCGAAATGCACGCCTTTCTTAATCAGTTCACCCACGGAGCTGGCGTCGCCCGCCGTCGCGTATACATTCACCGTAGGCGGTTCCTTAGTCTTCGGATCAGTGAATTCGGCTTGCTCGGCCAGATATTTGCCATACTTCGCCCACATTGCGTCGTTGTAAGCAAACGTGGTGGACTTATGGCGCGCGATGATCACCACGGCCAGGTCGCTGTCTTTTAGCCCGTAGCCGTTTTGGTTCGCCACGAAGTAGTTGCTCGCGAAGTGGAGCGCCAAACCCATGCCATCCGCCGTTGTGGTATCGAACACGAAGCGGTGCTCGCCGGGAATCTCATCGTACCAGTCATCCTGCGCGTGACGAGCGGGTCGCCACGGAGCATCGTTCGCGGCCTCTGCGACCATCGCAGGGGCGCTGACGATGCTCGCTCCTACAACCCCGGCGCCCATGCCCAGGCGCGCAAGAAACCGCCGCCGCGCGATCGAAGATCCCATCTTTTTTTCGTTCATGCCGAACTCCTCCTTCTTCCTTCTGCGATCAATCTTGAGAGCGGCCACATTATAAGCCCAGATCCCATGAAGACGGCCAATCGGAAACTACGGCAAATGTCCGATGATCGCCTTGCCAGGAGGTATGCCGAATCATCCTCGCATCGCTATTCGTGGAAGCCGGTGGTTACTACATCGGCGGGTGGAAAGCGAATGTCCGGATTGGATGCCTTGTGGGGCGCCGATTCGCGGGCGGCGCACATGGCGGCGAGGCCAACGATTGCCGCCGTGGTCCAATACCATGCAGGTGCCAGCGGATTTTGTGTCACCTTAATCAGCCAGGCAACGGCGTATTGGGTGGTACCGCCGAACGTCGCGATTGCAACGGCATAAACAACGGCGACGCCACCAGAGCGGATCGCCGCCGGAAGAGATTCAGTGAGCCAAATGACCATCGGACATGTGGACAGTGCCAGCAAACTCGACAATACGGCGGTCGCCCCGAGCAAAGCGGCCGTTGTACGATCGTGCGCAATCACGTAAAAAGCCGGAAGAATTGCCAGGAGCAAGAGGATGCCGGGCACAAGCATCGCCGCTTTACGGCCGATGCGGTCCGACAGTGCGCCGCTCACAAGATCCAAGGCAACGCCGCATAGGCCGACCACAACCGTCGCCGCAAAGGCGACATTTGCAGGCATGCGCAACGTCACGATCGCATAGGTCGTCATGTAGGTGCTGATATAAGTGCCGATGGTTCCGCTCGCGAGGAGCAACAAGCCGATCACCGCCACCGACAGGTGCGGGCGCAGCGGGATGCGTGCGCGTGTGCCGTCGGCATGAAACGTCTCGGGCAGGCTGCGCCGCATCATCAGCCCAACGGGCACGATGGCCACGCCGACCAGAAAAGCGGCGCGCCATCCGAAATCCTGCAATTGCCGCGCACTGAGCGTGCTTGCGAGTCCAAAACCCACAAGCCCGGCGGCGAGCACCGACAGATGCTGAGTCCAGGCCTGGAATGCCGTATAGAACCCTCGCCGCTCCGGCGGCGCCGCCTCCAACAGGAATGCTGTCGTTGGTCCCACTTCGCCGCCGAGAGCAAAACCCTGCAACATCCGAAAGAAAATTGCGAGCACGGGAGCTGCAACGCCAATCATCGCGTGAGACGGCGTCAGCGCGAGCCCTGCGATCGCGACGCCCATCAGCGAGAAGGAAAGAACCATCGCGGGCTTGCGCCCGAGCCGATCGCCCATTCTTCCGATCACCCAGCTGCCGATCGGCCGCGTGACAAAACCCACGCCGAACGTGCCGAGAGACGCCAACAGGCTTGCCGAGGGATCACTCGAAGGAAAGAACGTTCTCCCAATGTAAACGGCGAAAAAAGCGTAGGTCAGGAAATCGTAGAATTCGAGCGCGTTCCCGACCACGACGGCCGCAACGTAGCGGGCTGGAATCGATGCGCGTGTCTCCGGCATGGTCTTCATCATTTGATCGCTCGCATCACGGTCGATGATTGGATGGCATTAAAGCACAAGTACTGGATTGTTTTGCAATTTCGCGCGGCTAGCCGGCCGTCGCAACATACAAGGTCCGCCAATGGCCGCAGGCTAATTTTCTCCCCCACACGCCACCGCGAGCTGTTCATCGTAGTTTCGATCAGTACGGCCACCCCGCGAAAAGGACGCGAGCTATGCGCTTAAATCATTGCCTTAGTCCAGATGACCAGTATCACTTGATGCAATCCCCGATGTACGAAGACTGGCCCTTCGTACAGTCGAATTGAAATATGTGTCGGCCGTAAGCTTTGTACAAGCGTAAATCTCATAGAAAACCAAGGCATAAGATGCTTAAGAAGAAGACTTCCCTATTTCTGATTATCCTCACTTCATTTTTTCCCAGCCTGATTGCAGCACGGCCCGCGGCTGCTAGCGGGCACGCTGCTTTCATTCGTACAGATACAAAAACGCAGGGTAATTGGAAGGGAGTCTACGGGCTTGATGGCTATGTAATTCCCGCCACAAATCCGAACAAGACGCCAGGGTACGTCGCGTTCACGCCTGAGGGCGAGGCAAACTGGACATGGACAAGCAACGGAACGGAAGCTCGTGATCTGCAAGTGTCTTCGACTAGTCCAACGAATGCGAGGCAGGCGAGTTGTTGGTACACATCTTCAACGAACAGCTACGAGCTCGACGTCGATATCACGGATGGAAATACGCACCAATTGGCGCTCTATGCCCTGGACTGGGACAGCCGCGGGAGAGCGGAAACCATACAAGTTGTGGATGCGGTGACGAGCGCGGTGCTGGACACGCGGAACCTCTCGAACTTCACCAACGGAATCTATTACATCTGGAACCTTTCGGGGCACGTCAAGATCATCGTTACAAAGACCGCTGGAGATAACGCTGTAATCAGCGGCGCGTTCTTCGATGTGGACACAGCCAACTCCATTTCCGGAATCGCGCATTACGTTGCCACTGACACGACGACACAAGGGAATTGGCTGGGAGCCTACGGCGCGGATGGATATGCAGTAGTGGGCGACAAGCAAAGCATGCCGAGCTATGCCACTTTGACGCCCCAGAACCAACTGAGCTGGACTTGGGCGGCAAGCACCACCGAAACGAGAGCGCTCCAATTGTCCAGCGGCGCGGGGCGTACCGCAGCAGCCTGGTATCTCCAGCCCACATTCAGTATCGACGTAAATGTCACCGACGGGCAATCGCATCAGATCGCTCTCTATGCACTCGATTGGGACAACCACGGCAGAGCAGAAACAATCCAAATCGTGGACGCGCAAACCAATGCCGTGCTGGATTCGAGAAGTGTTTTCACTTTTACGAACGGAGTTTACGTGGTTTGGACCATCTCCGGTCATGTGAAGTTCAATATCACCGGCACCAGCGGCCCCAATGCGGTGATCAGCGGAGTTTTCTTCGGCGCTGGGGGAGCTGTTCCGACGCCAGGAACAGGTTCAAGCAATCCCACCCCACCTTCCACCCAAAATTGTCTTCCAACGATGAATGCCGTCACCTTTAATGGTATCGACACAATAACGCAAGGTGCTTGGAAAGGAGCAGGTAATTTTAATGCCCCCCCGGCCAGCAGCTCTCTTGTGTATGGGAAAGACGGAGTGATCTTACCCGATACGGAAGGCTGTGATAAGGCTTGCAATCCATTTCCTAGCTATGTTTCGTTTGGTCCTGGATGCGTGAACTCTTTGACACCGGGTAATTTAGGCAGCAAACCATATAGCACTCATGCCTACGTTGACTTGGTGCAAGGCTCTTCTGGAGTCATGGGCGCTGAACCTGACAACGCGACCAACACGAACTACTTCCAATGCAATTACACCAATTCGAACCCCGCTTCACCATGGGCTCCCATGGTGGCCTGGCGGCCCGTGGTCGATACCAGGGAAATCAGCAATTGGTACACATGTTCCAGCATTCCATCGTTCTATTTGGAATTCAGTTTTGGAAACAGCACTCACAATTTCGAAGTGTATGTGGTGGACGATCAAAACGGTGGAACTAAGTTGAGGAGTGAGGAACTTCAGGTTCTCGACGGAGACACCGATGCCGTTCTCTACGACTCCGGACCTTTCACCAACTTTACTGGAGGCGCTTACTACAAGTGGACCATTACAGGTCACGTGAAAGTGAAAGTCATAAACACGAGCACGAACGGCACGAATGCCGTGATCAACGGGGCTTTCTTTAATTGATTCCAAAACTCCAAACACCCTGAACAGCCACTTTTGGGTAAAGGAGGCTCGACGTGAATTCGCAGGGGGCACAATCCTCGTTCACGGCCTCTACGGCGATTTCACGCATCAGTCGAAAGGGGAGCCGCGAGATCTTCCAGCCCGGACATTTCCGCCTTGACGCCGTAGCCGAGTTCGATCACGGCTGCGACAAACATCAGGAGTGCCGCCAGCAGATAGCCATAAAAAAGATTTTCACGCGATCCCGAACCGATCAAAGCTCCGAAAAGCCACGGCGCCGCGATTCCACCCGCAGCCGTGCCCAACGAGAAGAAAAACGCGATGGCCAACGCCCGTATTTCGAGAGGGAATATTTCGCTTATCGTCAGATAGGCCGAACTCGCGGCCGCGGAAGCAAAGAAGAAGATCAGCGTCCACAATAGCGTCTGACTGGACGCCGAAAGATACCCTCGTGTGAACGCCCATCCAGTAATCATCAGCAGCGCCGCGGAAATGGCGTAGGTGGCAGATATCATCGGACGGCGGCCAATCGTATCGAAGAAGCGGCCCAGGAGCAGCGGTCCCAGGAAATTCCCAATCGCAAAGGGGAGAAGGTAAATTCCCGTGCGGCTGCCCGACACGTTGTAAAAACGGGTCAGAATCAAAGCATAGGTAAAAAAGACGGCATTATATAGAAACGCCTGCGACATGATTAGCGAAAGGCTGAGAACCGACCGACTCAGGTATTTCGAAAACATGGTCTTGGCCACGATTCCAAACCCAAAACTTTTTCGAGGATGGATCGTAAGCGGTTTGCCCTGGGGGCGAGGCAGCGGCTCGCGGTTCGCGTGTGCCACTCGGGATTCGATTTCCTTCATGGCGTCCTCTGCCTCTTTCTGGCTTCCGTGAGTCATTAGCCAGCGAGGGCTCTCGGGGACGTGCCTCCTCAGCAGAAGAATGAGCAGGCCCAGAAGCGCACCGATTGCGAATCCCACTCGCCAGCCGATTTTGAGAGGAAGATAATGCGGATTCAGAATAACCAGCGTGGAGGCCGATCCCACTGCCGCACCGAGCCAGTAGCTTCCGTTGACGATCAAATTGACGCGGCCTCGATACACGGCGGGAATCAATTCGTCGATGGCGGAACTGATGGCCGCATACTCCCCGCCAATTCCTGATCCGGTAACGAAGCGGAACAGGGCAAAGCTCAGCAGATTCCAGGAAAAGGCAGTGAGCAGAGTGCCTACCAAATAGACACCCAGGGTGATGAAGAAAAGCTTTTTCCTTCCCCAGCGATCCGTGAGATAGCCAAAAAGCAGCGATCCCAGAACGGCTCCCGTCAGGTATGCCGAAGCGATGGAGCCGATTTGCGGGGCGCTGAAATTCATCACCCCCGGCTCCTGCAGGACGCCGCTCACAGCGCCGTTGAGGGTGACTTCCAGACCATCCAAGGTCCATGTGATCCCGAGGGCAATCACCACGAGCCAATGGAATTTGCTCCACGGCAAGCGGTCGAGCCGCGCGGGGATAAGAGTGTGGAATGTTGGATAGGTCTGTTCTGCCGCCAAGGCGGAGCCTCGACAGACTGATATTTGTGATTACATCCGGTCCGCTGCTGTGCGCAAGCCTAAACATAATGGGCCGGTCGAGGCTATCTTTCTTATTAATTGTGTCAATTTTGGTGTGCTGCTTTGCCGAACATCTCCTGCTGTCGGCGGCTCATCTCCTCCGGAGAGACATCCTCAATATGTGTTGCGATGCCCCACTGCTGGCCAAAAGGATCGATGATCTGGCCGTAGCGGTCTCCCCAGAACATGTCCTGCAACGGCATCTTGATCTGAGCGCCTTCCTGAATCGCACGCTGAAAGACAGCGTTTGCATCCTTGACGTAGAGATGAAGATAAATCGAATGATTCGCCGGCACTTCAGCGTAGCGGGCTAGAGATTCACTCATCGGGTCGTTTACGAAGATCGACGAGTCGCCGATCTTCAGCTCCGCGTGCATGATCTTTCCACCCGGACCCGGCACGCGAACGACTTCGGTGGCGTCAAAAACCTTTTTGTAATAATCGATGGCTCCGTCCGGGATGGGGCAGACCAAATTGGGAGTGATCGAACGACGGCCTTTTGGAATTGCCTTTACTTTTGCCATGATAGCCTCCTGTTTTTTCTCTTCGAGGTAGGCGCCCGCAGATTTTGCAGGCGGCGAGGGTCCAACTGGGCAACTTAAATTTTCGGTCTCCATCGACCGTTCTGTCAATGCCATCTCCACATCTTTTCACGAAAGAATCGCCGCACTCGCGGGGTCAAATTGCAGTGTCAGCGCTTCCTGTTGTAGCAACGTAAAAATGTCACCCTCCCGCGAGGTTGGAATGCTGGAGCCGGGTGTCGCGATAGTAGAGCGAGACGCGACCGTTGAGAGCCTGATAGATCTGCACTTTGGCTCCGTCGAAGCTGTCGCGGCGAGGCTGGGGATGAATTTGTAGCCGCTGACCATCCCATGGAGCCAATCGTGGGGAGAGCCGTCGAGTTGCACGAGTTGGCCTTCTCGGGCCGATCACAGGCGGCGCAAGGTTTCTCGGCTGAGAGAGAAGCCCTCTGTTTCAACGAGCTTTTCGTGGAGATGATGATCGTTGAAACCGGCGTAGCGCGTGCGTGCCAGAGCGAGGATGCGGTTGCGGGTGGCTTGCGGGGTGCGTTGATGGCAGGGACGACCGCGGCTGACGTGCGCCAGAGCCGCTGCGCCGCCCTGCCGATAACGCAATTTGAGCCGCTTGAAATGTCGAAGCGATAAAGCGAGCAGCACTGCGGCCCTGTCACACGTCAGTTCCCTTGCACACATTGCGCAATGACCGTCACTCGCTGCAGTTCCTTCTGACTCAACGTGAATGTCTCCTGTCTCATGGGGTGACATTTTCACGTTGCTGTTACTGGGTGACAGAATTATGGAGCTAAGACACAGTGGCAGCGCTTCCTTGACCGTACCGCCGGGGTCGACTACACTAGCCGTTTCACTTCGGTCCGCTATTCGCCCTCGTGGCGCGTCGTCTTGGCGGAGAAGAGAGCCGGTTGCGAACCGGTGCGTGCCGCGCTTTTGGCGCGGCACTGAGCGTTTTCCAAGACATAGAGGAGAAAGATCGTTGCCGAAACGCACTTATCAGCCACATGTACGCGCCCGCCACAAGAAGCACGGGTTCCGCGCACGCATGAAGAGCCAAGGTGGACGGAAGGTTCTTGCGCAACGCCGCAAAAAGGGGCGCCACAGTCTCACGCGCGTCTGACTCGCCGCGGCTTGGGTTTCCCCGCGCCTGCCGTATAGTGCGCCGCAGCGAATACGACGCGGTATATCGCCAAGGCCGCCGCCGGTCGAGCCGCGAATTCACGGTCTTTATTCGCCCAAATGGCCTCGGTTTCAGCCGCTTTGGTTGGAGCATTAAAAAGACGCTGGGTACTGCGGTGCGGCGCAATCGCATCCGGCGCCGGCTGCGCGAAATTGTTCGGTTGCATCGACAGGAGATTGCCCAGGGATGGGACATTGTGATTCATCCGCGCAGTTCAGTCGCCACGGCGCACTTTTCGGTTCTGGTGGAGGAGCTGCTGAAACTGATTCCTCACACACCACCTCTCGAAGGCCGGCCCCAAAAAGAATAGCCGGAGCTCCGCGGTCCATCTCCACCGGGATCATGCTCTTGTTGATTCGTCTTTATAAAGTTTTCCTGGCCCCTTTCTTCGGCGGCGCGTGCAAGTACTACCCCTCCTGCTCGAATTATACCTACGAAGCCATTGCGCGCCACGGGGCACGCCGGGGCCTGGTGTTGGCACTGAAGCGCCTGGGACGCTGCCGTCCATTCACACAGGGAGGGTTCGACCCGGTCCCGGACGGAGATGCCAATAAAAACGAAATAGAGGCGTCCACGCTCGGAGTGAGCGCTGAGGAATCGGCCCGATGAACGACATGTCGGACCAGGTCCGTGGAATCATTTTTGTCGTGTTGGTGCTGCTGGTCGTCCTGCTCTGGTCGCGGATTTACAGCCCTCCGGTTCTCCCGCCACAAAAGTCCGCCCAGACTGCGGCGCGCACGTCTCCGGGCCAACCCAATGCTGCACAGACCAATGCAATACCGGCACAATCTGGCGGCACCGCCGTAAAGGCGGGTACCTCCGCGCAGCCTGCAAAGGTGAAGATTGAGACAGTCCAGGCAGCGGCGGCAAAAACGGTCGTGGTGGAGAGTCCACTCTATCGGGTCGAACTGTCGAATCGTGGCGGTGTGGTGCAGAGCTGGAAACTCAAAGCGTATTTCGACGACGAGAATCCACCTCGTCCACTCGAACTCGTCGACTCGGACGCCTCGAAGCAGCTCGGCTGGCCGCTCTCACTATCGCTTTCCGACACACAACTGGAAAACGAGGCGAATTCGGCGCTCTACGAAATCTCTCCGGCCGCAGACCACGTCACCGCGCCTGCCGACATCACCTTTCACTGGAGCGACGGACACCTGGACATCTCGAAGAAACTGCATTTCACCCAGGACTACGAGATGTCCGTCGAGATCTCAGCTTCGCTCGATGGCAGGGCGCTGCCTTCCGCGCTTGCTTGGCGCGGCGGTTTCGGCGACAAGTCGGTGTACAAAGCGTCTCAGCTCGTCAGTGTCTTCTACAAGACCAATGGGAAACTGACACTTCTGCAGTACAAGAAGCTCGGCGTTTCCGGCAATCAGAGCCAGCCCCTCGATCAGGCTGGACCCATGGAGTTCCTCGGCATCGAAGATCAATTCTTCACCGCCACGTTTATTCCCGCCGGCACCGACCTTTCCTTATGGCATTGGACGCAAGAGCACAAAATCGTCACGGACAATAAACCGGCCACGGAACCCGAAGCGGAAATGGCCGCGGGGACGACCATGGCCGTGCCGCTGCGCATGAATCTGTACGTGGGTCCCAAAGATCTGGCGCTGCTCGGCAAGGTGAAGCCGTCGCTTGAGGGACTGGTGAACTTCGGCTGGACGGGGGTGATCGCCAAGCCGCTTCTCTTCATCCTGCAATGGCTGCACCGCTACATCCCGAACTGGGGCTGGACCATCGTAGTGGTCACCTTGGTGATCAACTTCGCCTTGTTCCCACTGAAGATGAAAAGCCAGCGCTCCATGCAGAAGATGGCCAAGGTGGGACCCGAGGTACGATCCATTCAGGATCGCTACAAGAAATATTCCATGAACGATCCGCGCAAGCGGAAGATGAACGAAGAAGTCATGGCTATATATCAACGCGAGGGCATCAACCCGATCGGGGGCTGCCTGCCGATGCTTCCCCAGCTTCCCATCTGGTGGGCGCTCTGGCGCGTGCTGACTGGTGCAATAGAGCTGCGTCACGCGCCTTGGATTGGCTGGATTCACGACCTTTCGGTAAAGGATCCTTACTACATCCTGCCGATCGCCATGGCGATACTCATGTATCTCTCGACGAAAATGACGCCGCAAACTACGGTCGATCCATCGCAGCAGAAAATGATGACGTTCATGCCGCTGATGATGGCGGCTTTCTTCTTCAACTTATCGAGCGGACTCAATCTGTACATGTTTACGAGCAACTTGGTCAGCGTTGGTCAGCAGTGGTATCTCAACCGTACCCAGCCCATGCCGGTAGCCAAGGGAAAATTCAAGAAAAAAACCGAATGAGCGAAGATAGAGTGCGCGCCAGCAGGCGGCCGACAACAAGGCCTGCGGACAGGAATGATTCGAAGGCCGAAACTCCGCTGGACCGTGAGCACGCGACAGCAGAACTAAAGCGCTTCCTCGATCTGGCGATTTCCGAAATGCAACTGGCGGTGGAGTATGGTATTTCTTCAGGCGAGTCCGGCACTCCGCCCTCGGAAGCGGGGATTGAGGTCGCCTTCCGCGGCCAGGATGAAGGGCTGCTGCTCGAGCGCAACGCCGAGCTTCTCATCGCCCTCGAACACATCGCGCATCGTTGGCTGCGCCTCGATCCGCGCATGCACGATCGCGTGCGATTCGATTGCAGCGATTACCGTGCCACTCGGCTGGAGGAATTGAAGCTTTCGGCGCGCGTGGCCGCCCAGAGAGTTCGTGAAACGGGCCAGCCGTTTCGCTTCAACCCTATGTCGTCGCGCGAGCGGCGCATCATACATCTAGAACTCAATGGCGCCGCGGGCGTGCGAACGGTCAGCGAGGACGCGGGCGACCGTCGCCACCTGGTGATCTATCCGGTCTCCCGGAAATAGGCAGCGCCGTTTCCAGAAACTACGCTAGATTTCGATCGTATAGCCCTGCTTGCCCACATTGATGCACTGCGTTGCGCCCAGCGAATCTCTCATGTTGGCTGTTTCATGGATGTGGCCGCAGAAAAGATAAACGGGCTGGTTGCGCTCCGCCCATTCGCGCACGGCCGGGCTGCCGGCGTGCTTTCCGGGTGCATATTCGTCCAGCTTTGTGTTTAGCGGAGGACAGTGAACCACGAGATACAGCGGTTTCATTCCGTCGAACGCAGCCAACGCACGGGCAAGTTCCTCTTCGGTATACTCCCCTGGAGTATTAAATGGCGTTACGTTGCTGTAACCCAGGCCTGCCCAGTGGACTGGACCGGCGGCCGATTCAACCGTGCGCACTTGGCGGTGAAAATCGACGAACCCGAGCTGCTGGCAGAGCGTCCGCGTGGTCTCATGACTCTCATGATTCCCCGGCAGTACCCAGAGTTTCTCGCCCAGGGGCTTCAGCACCTCGCCGCAGCGATCGAGTCCCCGGCCGAATGTCGCCAGATCCCCGGCATCGATATACAGGTCGGCTGGCTGGGAGACGATACGCTCGAGAGCACGAAGGTCACCATGGATATCACTAAAGATCAAAATTTTCATGGAGGCTCCTCTGTTTGGCCGCTGGAAATTGCTCGCATGGCGTGGTCTCGACCCTTTCGTCGTCGAAACAGTCTACGTGCGGCGGCACGATTTGGCGAGGCTCGCTTCGGCGCATGACAATAAGCGATACGCCGCATAGAATAAGAGATCGCGCCGGCGCCGTGAAAAATGCCCGATAATCACAATCCGTTTTCCTCCGTGAGGGTTTTGATCTTTGACCTCGACGGCACGCTGATCGATTCGAAGCTCGATCTCGCGCATTCCGTGAACGCCATGCTCGAACATATGGGCCGGCCACCCATCGCGCACGAAACCATCTATAGCTATGTCGGCAACGGCGCGCCGCTGCTGGTGCAGCGCGCGCTAGGAGGCGGCGTCCCGGAAGAGAAAGCGGGGAAAGCCCTGGAGTATTTTCTCTCCTACTATCGCGAGCACATGCTCGACAATACCGCGCCTTATCCTGGCGTGCGCGAAGGCCTGGCTTTGCTCGAAGAACACCCCATGGCTGTGCTCACCAACAAACCGGTCAAGTTCAGCACGTGGATACTGGAAGGACTGGACCTCTCCCGCTATTTTCGGTTTGTATATGGCGGCAACAGCTTTGAAAGAAAGAAGCCCGATCCAGTCGGAGTGGAAGTGCTGCTGCGCGATTTGCAGGCGGCTCCGCGCGAAGCCATGATGGTCGGCGATTCCGATGTGGACATCCGCACTGCACGCAATTCCGGCATTTGGGCCTGCGGCGTCAGCTACGGGCTGGGCACCGAGGGCTTGCAGGCGCATCCTCCGGATCTGATGATCGCTTCCCTGGAAGAACTTCCGTTCCACCTCGATGGCCGCGCCAGCTAGAAACCTTCCCTGCCGTTACGCAGCGCGATTGGAACGTTCCATCGATTCGATCGGGTTTTTCACAAACTGAAGATTGCGAAATGTATCTCGACGCGATATTCCCACGGAGGTATGATTGAAGCGTTCTCTGTTGGCGTATTGTGAGTCCGTAGTACAGAGCGGAAACAAAATCATTTGTATTTAGGAACTACAAGAAATTTAGAATGGATCGTAACGGAGAAGATACGGATGAAAGAAATTTCGCGGCGCGCATTCGTGGGGCAGGCGATTGCAGTGGGCACCGCATCGGCTATGCTGGCCGAGGCAACGCCGGCGCAGTTGGTGTGGAAAAAAGAAGACTGGAAGCTCGCCGAGTTTGAAAAACTCGTAAACAATCCCGCAAAGATCAAGCAGGTATACGACGTCGTGCAGATCGGCGGGGGAAAGTTTCTGAACAACGTCAAGAACTCGCTCAACGGCCTGCAATTTGGCTTCGGTGTCCCGAAGGAGCAGATCAAAATCGCAGTGGCCATGCACGGCCCGGCCAATATGCTCAATTATGACGATTATGTGTGGAACAAATATCAGATCGGCGAATGGCTGAACGTAACGGACTCGGCAACCGGCAAGCCGGCAGTAAGGAATCCCTTCTATAAGAACAGGAGTATGCCTGAGAATGGACCGGCTTCCACGGATCCAGATAACGAGGCCTCCCTGTATCAGGAGACGAGCATGCAAGCATTGCAATCGAGGGGCATCCAGTTTTTAAGCTGCCACACTGCCACAGAAGAGCAGGCGCGGGCTCTTGTACGCCGCAATAAGTTGTCCCAGTCACCGGAAGACGTGGTAAAGGACATGCTCGCGCACACAATGCCGGGAGTGCTTGTCGTTGCCGCGATGGTTGCTGCGATCGCGCTGCTGCAGGCTGAAGGCCGCTACACCTACATCACTGTGTAAGGCAAGGAACCGTATTTGCTATGAAATTCTGCCTCAAACTCTTGCCTGCACTGTTCGCACTTACAGTCGCAGCTTTCGCTTTCCCTCAGGCAGCGCCCCCATGGAGCAAGGGGGCCAATGATCCTGCGACAGAAAAAGGATACATCTTCCATGTACCCGATATAGACAATGTGCCCGATCTGCATGGAAATCCGAGCGACGCAAAGCTGGTGATCTTTATCGGCGGCAATCAGTTTTTTGTGCTTCCACAGTTGATCGCAAGGTTTGAGGAGCAGCATCCGGAATTGAAGGGTCATATCTTTTATGAAACGCTTCCTCCCGGCATCCTGCGAAAGCAGATTGCGGCGGATGATGCAATTACCGTCGGCAATCTCACGATTCAGGTGAAACCGGATGTGTATGAGGCTGGCGCCCGCGTGCTGCACGAAATGGAGCAAAGCGGTGAGGTCAAAGGTGTCGTTTCATACGCGACGAATGATTTGGAAATCATGATTCCCGCCGGCAATCCCAAGGGCATCCAGTCGTTGAAAGACCTGGGGCGACCTGAAATCCGGTTATCCATGCCAAACCCTCAATGGGAAGGCGTGGCGAATCAGATTGGCGCTTCACTCCGGGAGGCTGGCGGCGAGGCGCTGTATCAGGCAGTATATCGGGATAAAGTGAAGAGCGGAAAGACCGTGCTCACCGAGATCCATCACCGACAGACACCAATGCGGATAATGAGTGGACAGGCAGATGCGGGTGTGACCTGGACCTCCGAAGTGCGGTTTCAAGAAAGTATTGGAAATCCGATTCAAGGAATCGCAATTCCTGTAAACCAAAATACACGTGCAATCTATGCAGGGGGTGTAATGCGGAATGCGCCGCATCCCGATGCTGCGGCGCAGTGGCTGGCTTTTCTCAAAACTGGCGAAGCCCAGGCCATTTATCACCAGTATGGCTTCCGCTCGATGCCGGGTTCTTCTTCTCCCTAGGAGAGATTGCCATGTACACTACGCGAAGCTCGAATCTTTTCGTACTGGCATTCTCCACTCACAAATCGCGGATCCAAATGGTACGCTGCAATCCTGATAGTGTTTGGCATTCTGGTCGGCCACTGTTTCTAGGCGGATTTTCAGTCGGAATATTACACGTCGACGGGATTGCAGTTCCAGTTCGATCAAAGGAGTAAAGAATTGAGTCGCGTGCTTTCTGTCCTGACGATTGTTTTCGTTGCCGCCTTGGGCATGCAAATGTTGGCGCCGACGCAAAGCTCCGCCGCGCCGCAGGCGGTTCGCGCACGTAGCCGAACGAAACACTGGGCGCCTCCGGACCCTTCGACCATCCCTCCGGGTCCCTTGGGAGACAGCATTCGCCTCGGCTTGCAGATCTTCAATGACACGCCGAAATATGCAGCACCCTACGTCGGAAACAAATTGACCTGCAGCGACTGTCACATCCAAGGCGGAACGGTGGATAAGGGAATCCCGCTGGTGGGTGTGCCGGGGCTTTTCCCGATGTATCGCGACCGCGAAAAGAGCGTAGTCACTTTCGAGCAGCGTATCAACCAATGCTTTGAGCGCAGCGAGAATGGACACGCGCTTCCCAGCAGCAGCCCGGAAATGATAGCCCTTATCTCGTACACCCAGTGGTTGTCACAAGGTCAAGCAATCGGCCGCCCGTTTCCGGGACGAGGGCTCGTCAAGCTGCCCAGCCTGATGGGCGACTCTGGCCGAGGCGGGCAAATCTATGCGAAGCAGTGCGTGCTATGCCATGGAGCTGACGGCGCCGGAAAGCCGCCCGTTTTTCCCTCTCTTTGGGGACCGGATTCGTACAATGTGGGTGCGGGCATGAACCGCATCTCCACCATGGCGGCCTTCGTTCAGCACAACATGCCGCAGACTAACCCTGGTAGCCTCACACCGCAGCAGGCCTACGATGTCGCCGCGTATGTCAACAGCAAGCCTCATACTGCATTTAACGGTTCGAACCACTGATTGCTTTTGGATATCCGCATAATGTAGAGGCGTGTTTTCGGCGAATCGTGTCTGCTTTATCTACTGATCAGATCGAAATAACAGCGGCCGCCATGAGGCCGCGACCTTAGCGACAACTCCAACCCCTTCCTCGGACTTACGCACTTTAACCCTGCTGGGGGATACGATGTGAGTAGGCTCTCCCAACGAGTACAAACTGTTGACGCTGCTGCGCAACAATGCAATACTTAGAGGCTTTACTGACCTTGAAGTTTAGCCGGTGCGGCAAGCTGCCCGCCGGACTCATAAGAAATCGCCAGGAGCGCCGCCGCAGCATCTATTCGCCGATGGAAATCCTCCACCAGCTTGGTGAATTATTTCTCAGGGCTGTGCCTACTGTCGTTATTTTTCTTCTTTTTTATGTTTTTTTGCGTTGGGCTTTCTTTACTCCCCTTCAAAAAGCCATGGCGGAGCGCAAGGCCTCTATCGAGGGTGCGAAGGCGGAGGCCGCTGCGGTGGAAATGGCCGCTCGGCAGGAAATGGACACTTATAAGGCAGCTTTGCGAAAAGCGCGCGCGGGGGTCTATGCCGAACAGGAAGCGGCGCGCCAGTCCGCTCTTGATGAACGCGCACTGCTTCTGAAGGCCATGCGGGCTCGGTCACAGGAAGAAGTGACCGTTGCAAAGAAGAAAATCGCTGACGAAATGGCCTCTGCGCGGACGGAAATCGAGCGCCAGATCCCAGTTCTTGCGAGCGATATCGCACGCACCATTTTGCAAGGGGGCCCTCCCTCTCGCCAAGGGATGCGGCCGTGAAACCAAACGCGCACTCTTCCGGCAGCCTGTGGCGGTCCATGAGATTTTTCGCCGCCTTCTTTTTGCTGATGGCCGCACCTGCCTTGGCACAGGAAAGCCAGCCCTCTTCTGAAAACTCTCCGATCGGTATTTTCTTTCACTGGCTGAATTTCCTGATCGTCTTCTTTGCCATCGCTTATCTGTTCTGGAAAGGCGGCCCCTATTTCCGCGGCCATGCGGAAGAAATTTCGCAGAAGATCGCCGAAGGCGCGCGTGCGCGCGAGACCGCGGAGAAGCAGCGCCGCGAAGTGGCGGCAAAGCTGGCCGGAATCGATCAGGAGATTGCCGCGATTCGTGCGGAAGCAAAACGCGGCACGGAAGCGGAAGTGGCGCGCGTGCGCGCTCTCGCCCGCCAGGAAGCGGAAGCCATCGAGAGCGCTGCCCAAGCGGAAATCACGGCCGCCCAGAGGTCCGCTCATCTCGAACTGAAGGCCTTGGCTGCGCGCCTTGCCATCGAGCGTGCCGAAACAGTGCTGCGCGGTGAAATTACCCCCGAGGAAGAGGCGGGATTGTTCAGCGCGTTCATTGAGGAATTGCAGAGGAGTGCGAATTGAACGAAGCGCTCGCACGGCGATATGCGTCCGCACTGGCCGATGTCGCATTCGAACAGAAGAATCCGGAAGGAGTGAAGCGCGATCTCACGTCGTTCGTGGAGGCATTCTATTCATCGGGAGACCTGCGGAATTTTCTTGAAACCCCCGCGGCCGCGACCGGCTTGAAGCGCAAGGTGATCGCAAAATTGGCCGAACGGATGGAACTGAGCGTCGCCGCGCGTAACTTCATTTACCTGATCGTGGACCATCGGCGCACCGAAACTTTGCAGGAAATCCAGCAGGCTTTTGGCAGAGAAGTGAACGCACGAATGGGGATCGCCGAAGCGCAAGTGGCCTCGGCACGGGCCCTCAGTGCAGACGAAAAACGGAATTTGACCGCCGCTCTCGAACGGCGAACAGGCAAAAAGATTGAGGCGCATTTCGATGAGGATACGTCCCTGCTGGGAGGCGCCGTCGTGCGTGTCGGTTCGACGGTCTACGACGGCTCGGTGCGCGAGCAATTGATCCGGCTGCGCGAGCAGCTTGAGGCGGAATAGGAGCAACGGATGGCCAATATCAAAGCGGACGAAATTACACAGATTCTGCGCGAGCAGATCGAAAATTACCAGCAGACGGTTGCGGTTGAAGAGGTTGGTACGGTCATTTCCGTGGGCGACGGCATCGCCCGCATTCATGGCCTGGACCGCTGCATGGCTGGCGAAATGCTTGCGTTTCCTCACGACGTTTTCGGAATCGCGCTAAACCTGGAAGAAGACCAGGTGGGGACAGTTTTACTGGGCGACTACACCCAAATATGCGAAGGCGACACGGTGAAGCGCACCAACAAGATCATGTCCGTGCCTGTAGGAAACGCCCTGATCGGCCGGGTCGTGAATCCCTTGGGCGTGCCGCTGGACGATAAAGGCCCGATTCAGACGGTTGAGCGCAATCCGCTTGAACGCATCGCCCCCGGCGTGATTGCCCGCCAGCCGGTTCGTGAACCTTTGCAGACCGGAATCAAGCCCATCGACGCGATGATTCCGATCGGCCGCGGCCAGCGTGAATTGATCATCGGCGACAGGCAGACCGGCAAGACGGCCATCATTTTGGATACGATCCTGAACCAGCGCGGCGGCGACATGATCTGCATCTACTGCGCCATCGGGCAGAAGCTCTCCACGGTTGCCCAGGTGATCAAGACGCTCACGGATAACGGGGCCATGGATTACACGATTGTGGTGGTCGCTTCGGCCGCCGAGCCTGCCACCATGCAGTACATTGCGCCATTCGCGGCCTGCGCTATCGGCGAGTACTTCCGCGACTCCAGACGCCACGCGGTGTGCTTTTATGACGACTTGTCGAAGCACGCTCAGTCCTATCGGGAAATTTCGCTCCTATTGCGGCGGCCGCCGGGACGCGAAGCGTTCCCTGGCGACGTTTTCTTCCTGCATGCAAGACTGCTGGAGCGCGCCGCAAAACTTAACGATGAACTGGGCGCAGGTTCCCTGACGGCGCTGCCCGTCATCGAAACGCAGGCAGGCGACGTTTCCGCTTACATTCCCACGAACGTGATTTCCATCACCGATGGGCAGATCTATCTGGAAGCCGACTTGTTCAATAGCGGCATTCGCCCGGCCGTGAACGTGGGACTTTCCGTGAGCCGAGTCGGCGGCAACGCGCAGATCAAGGCCATGCGCCAGGTATCCGGCACGCTCCGTCTCGACCTCGCCCAATACCGCGAGCTCGCCGCATTCGCGCAGTTCGGCTCCGAGCAGTTGGACAAGGCCACGCAGGCGCAGTTGGCGCGGGGCCAGCGGCTTGTGGAAATCCTGAAACAGGATCAGTACCAGCCGTTGCCCGTCGAGAAGCAGGTCTTGATCATCTTCGCCGGATCAAACCGCTATCTGGATGACATCGAGGTATCGGAGTGCCGCCGGTTCGAGCGCGAGCTGTATTCCTTCATGGAAACCAATTACAGCGGAATCCTGAAGACCCTCCGGGAAAAGAAAGCCTTCGACGATTCGCTTCGCGCGGAAGTATCGAAGGCCCTCGATGCGTTCAAGGAACGGTTCAAGGCCAACGAGACATCCATCTCGGCGGAGAGTTCGGCTGCGGTGCCCGTGCCCGTCGCGGCACGCTAAGAGGATTAGCGACGAACGATCCCGATGCCCACACTTCTCGATTATCGGCGCCGCATACGCTCGGTGAAAAGTACCCAGCAAATCACGCGCGCCATGAAGTTTGTCGCCGCAGCGAAGCTGCGCCGCGCTCAGGAAGGCGTGTTTGCGGCCCGGCCTTATGCCCGCGAAATTCTGCGCGTGCTGCGTTCGGCGGCTGCGCGCATGGATACGGCCGCCCATCCGCTGCTCGAACGGCGGCCCGAAGACAAGACTCTAGCGGTTGTTCTCACGGGCGACCGGAGCCTGTGCGGCGCCTTCAATACGAACGTGCTGCGCCGCACCACCGCATTTCTGCAGGGCAATATTTCCAAGAAAAATGAGCTCATCGTAATTGGGAAAAAGGGACGCGACACCCTGCGTAAGCGCGGCCGCACTTTCCTCGGCGAGTACCTGGGAGTTTCAAGCCATGTGGACTTCAATGCCGCGAAGGAGATTGCCGCGCGCATTGCCGAACTTTACTCCAAGCGCGAAGTGGATGCGGTTTACACCATCTATAACGAATTCAAGAATGTGATGGTGCAAAATCTGCGCGTCGAAAAGCTGCTTCCCATTGATCCGGCGGTTTTGGGTTCCGGGACGGCGGAGCAATCGGAACCCGACCACGACCGCCACGGCAATTCCCTGTCGCGAGACCCCTCTCCATCTGGGCAATCGCTGCTCGTGGACTATATCTACGAAGAGCCCGTCGAGGAAATTTTCAACGGGCTCGTGCCGCGATACCTTGAGTCGGAAGTTTTCCGCATTTTGCTTGAATCGGCAGCTGCCGAACACGCCGCTCGGATGACGGCCATGGATTCCGCCACGCGAAACGCGTCCGACCTCATCGACAAGCTGACCCTGGAGATGAACAAGATTCGCCAGGCGGCCATTACCAAGGAATTGATCGAGATCGTCAGCGGCGCCGCTTCCGCCGTATCGTAAGCGCGCTATCGGAAATAGGAGAGAAAGAATGGAAAGCGACCAGCGCAAGATCGGGCACGTCACCGAGGTGATCGGCCCGGTGGTGGACGTGCAATTTGAAGAGCATCACCTTCCGCAGATTCACAATGCGGTGCGCATTACGAGTGAAGGGTTCGATGTTCCTGAACCACTGGATATCGTGGCCGAAGTGGAACAGCACCTCGGCGAAGGCCGCGTCCGCTGCGTCGCCATGAAGCCGACCGAAGGCATGGTCCGTGGCATGAAGGCTCAGGACCTGGGCGAGCCGATCTCCGTACCCGTTGGCCGCGCGACGCTAGGCCGTGTGCTCAATGTGTTGGGTGAACCGGTGGACAACCTGGGCGACGTGAAGACGGACAATCGCTATCCGATTCATCGTCCAGGACCATCGCTCGAGGAACAGTCCACCACCCTGGAAATGTTCGAAACCGGAATCAAAGTGGTCGATCTCATCGAACCCTACCTAAAGGGTGGCAAGATCGGACTTTTCGGTGGCGCGGGCGTGGGCAAGACGGTTCTCATTCAGGAATTGATCCACAATGTCGCCATGAAGCACGGCGGCGTTTCCGTCTTCGCCGGTGTGGGCGAGCGCACCCGCGAGGGCAACGACCTCTGGCTCGAAATGCAGGAATCGGGCGTGATCGTGCCTGGGAATTCCGAGAAGTCGCGCTGCGCGCTGATTTACGGCCAGATGACCGAACCTCCCGGCGCCCGTCTCCGCGTGGGCTTGACCGGGTTGACAGTCGCCGAATACTTTCGCGATGAGGAGCATCTCGACGTACTGCTCTTTATAGACAACATTTTCCGGTTCGTTCAAGCCGGTTCCGAAGTTTCGGCGCTACTAGGCCGCATGCCTTCGGCCGTGGGTTATCAGCCGAATTTGAATACCGAGATCGGCGAACTCCAGGAACGCATCACTTCGACCAAGAACGGATCGATCACCTCCGTGCAAGCGATTTACGTTCCGGCAGATGATTACACCGATCCAGCCCCGGCTGCGACGTTCACCCACCTTGACGCCACGACGAACCTCAGCCGCTCCATCGTGGAGCGCGGCATCTATCCCGCCGTGGATCCGCTTGCGAGCTTCTCCCGCATTCTCGACCCGCGCATCCTGGGACAGGATCATTACACCGTCGCGCGCGCGGTGAAGTCGGTGCTGCAACGTTACAAGGAGCTACAGGACATTATCGCCATCCTTGGCATCGAAGAGCTTTCCGACGATGACAAGCAAACCGTGGCTCGAGCCCGCAAAATCGAGAAATTTCTTTCGCAGCCGTTTTTCGTGGCTGCTCAGTTTACGGGCATCGAAGGAAAATACGTCAAGGTCGAGGATACTGTGCGCGGCTTCAAGGAAATCGTTGAAGGGAAGCACGACGACCTTCCCGAGCAGGCCTTCTATATGGTTGGCACGATCGAAGAGGCCAGAGAGAAAGCGGAGAAAATGTCGGCCGTGGCGTAAAGTTTCTTCTGCAAGGAAGCAGGATCGCACGAATGCTACCGGAGAACATCGAACTCGAGGTCGTCACACCCGAACGGCACGTCTTAGCCAAGACGGTGACGTCGATCGAAATGCCCGGCAAAGAAGGGTATCTGGGTATCCTTCCGGGCCATGCGCCGCTCATCACCGAACTCGGCATTGGAATCCTGAGCTACCGAGCTGACGACGAGACTCGCTACCTTACCGTCATCCATGGCTATGCCGAGGTTTTGCCAGACCGCGTGATCGTCCTCGCGGAGATTGCAGAACGCGCCGAGGAAATCGACGTCGCACGTACCCGTGCAGCCTTGGACCGCGCCAAAACGAAAGTGGCCAAGACGGATTCGCGGGATCCGCAATGGGAGCGTGCGAATCTGTCGCTCCAGCGCGCCATGGCCCGGCTGCAAGCGGCTTCGAAGACCGGCGCTCCTGGCGCGCTGTAAGGTTGTCCTTAAAGCCTCACGCACCCATTACACACGAATCCCCGTACCACCTGCCGCATCAAATAACGCAGGTATTTCAGGTAAGTTTTTCAGGACAGATAAAATGGCTGGTGTGACGGTGTACAGTACGACTTGGTGTGGGGACTGCAGGCGGGCTAAGCAGTTTTTGCGGGAACGCGGTGTTAAGTTTCACGAAGTCAATATCGACGAAACGCCGGGTGCCGAAGACTTGGTGCTTCGCGTGAACGACGGGCGACGCAAGGTACCCACGCTTGAATTCGAAGGGCGCTTCTTTGCCTGCAGCCCGTTTGACCCATACAAGCTCGCCGACGAGCTGAAGATTCCACTCAACCCGTAAGCAGGGACGCTCGCAAGATCATTGTCACATCAGCCCGTTGCCGCGTGTCATCACTCCAGCAACCCGCAAGTCTGGCGTCAGCGCGACAAGGTCGGCATCCGCTCCCTCGGCGATCACGCCTTTCTTTCCCGCGACACCCAGGCGACGCGCCGGCAGTAGGGTGGCCATACGCACGGCCTCCATCAAAGGTACGCCGAGCGCAACAACTGTTCTTACCGCGCGATCCAGTGTCAGCGTGCTTCCGGCCAGTTTGCCTTCCGCATTGCGGCATACGCCATCCCGGACGCTCACCTCGAAATTGCCGAGCCTGTAGTTGCCATCGCGCATTCCGGTGGCCGCAGTACCGTCGCTCACCAGCAGTACAGTGTCGAATCCCTTCGTGCCGATCAACACTTGAATGGCGGGCCCAGCGACATGCACTCCATCCGCAATCACTTCCGCCGTGACCTCCGGATCGGTCATAATCGCGCCGAGAATGCCCGGATCGCGGTGCGAAAACGGGCGCATGGCATTGTAGGTATGGACCGTATGCCGTGCCCCCGCGCGAATCGCGGCCATGGCTTGATCATAATCCGCATCCGTGTGGCCCATTCCAACGACAAGCCCCGCTGCAAGGGCAGACTCGATCAGTTCAATCGCGCCCGGCAATTCGGGCGCGAGCGTCAATATCTTCACCAACCCATCGGCCGCCTTCAGGAATTTCTCGAGGATTTCCACCGAGGGTTTCGCGATTGCCCCGGCAGGGTGCACACCGCGCCGGCTGGGATTAAGGAAAGGACCCTCCAGATGGATGCCTAGAATCTCAGCCTCCAGCCGGCCATTCTGCTCAGGCGCTTCGTGGTTCCGAATGTAGCGGGCAATTCCTTCCAGGCTGCGGCAGGTTTCCTCCACCGGCGCGCTCACGGTTGTGGCGGCCAGGGAAGTCGTCCCGTGTTGCGCGACTGTAGCGGTGATGCGGTCCAGCGCCCGTGTGCTCGCTTCCATCACGTCATGGCCGCCGGCGCCGTGAATGTGCAGGTCTACAAATCCCGGCACGACCGTCAACCCGGCGGCCAGGTAGTCGGTGGCGCCCACGGGCACACTCATTTCGTCACGGTGACCCACGCCCGCAATGCGACCGCCTTCCACGATAATTACCCCATCGCTGATCTCTTCGTGCGGAGTTAGAATTCGCCTGGCATAGATCGCGGTTGTTGGCATGACGGGAAGACTCGCCCAAGAGCTACCTCAGGATGCTACCTGAAATGAGCGGCCAAATCCCAGCCGAGCTTGCATCCTGTTGCTTCTTCGTTACAATCGTTGTTCACGAATTATTCGGAGGAAACGCATGGCAAACGAAAAACGCTACGTTGCCCAGAAGCGGCAGCGCCGTCGCCGCAAGACCGCCAAGGGCAAAGTGAAGCTTTACGAGCAAGGAAAAATCCCGCACGATAAGCTACCTTCCCTGGCGAAGAGATTTCTCTCCCGCAAGATGCGCGCTCTTAAAAAAGCGGAATAAACACAGCCAAAAAGAAAACGGGCGCCCGATGGATCGGTGCGCCCGCCGGTCCTGCTCTTTGCCGCTCAAGGGGTCGCGGCAGGATCCTCAGGATTCGGAGTTCAGTTGCCGGATGCCTGGGCGTGCGTGCTATTCGTCTTCGGCACGCTCAGGTAACCGCTGATTTTGTCCTTGGACACCTGATTCACGGTGAATTCCAGCGGCGCTCGCGATCCACGGCTGAAGAAATAGATGGGCTCGTTGACCGACCGGTTCTTCTTGTCATAGCGTGCGTCGTCGACGTAGAGGGATACAGTGAACAGGTTCTTTTTGGTGTTGACGCTCTTGAGTTCGACCATCAGGTCGCCTACCTTTTCGCGCTGGTTCCTCTTGTTGATCGTGAACTCGTAATAATCCCGCTCGCCCAGCCGGCGAAGTTCTTCGATCTCGTCGTGGTTCTTCGCGACCAGAGTGCCGAATTCACCACGCGTCATGGTCAGGTTGTTCTTGGTTGTTTCCAGGTCGGTCTTGACGCCGTTAACGTCCGTGCCCAGCTTGTTGACGTCATCCGCACTAGCCTTTGTTGCCAACTGGCCGTTGAGGTTGTTCTGAAGATCGGCGAGTTGCTTGCTGTCGTCATCCTTGATTTTTTTGGCTTGAGCCCGGGATCGGTTCAGCTCAGCCTGGGTGAGTTTCATCTTGTCGGTCACCACACTCAACTCGCCCTGGAGCTGTGAGTTGGTGTCCTCGGCCTTGGCGAGCCTCTGCCCGAGCACGTCGTCGCCCTGCTTGAACTGGCCGATCTCCTGGGACTGCGTGGCGAGGTTCTGCTCGAGCACCTTCGATCGGTTCGAGGCAGACCAGCCAACACCCAGAGCCACCAACGAAACTATGGCCAGCGCTGCCACCGCAATTCCAATCCAACGCGGCGCGGCCGACTCCTGCACGGTCACATCGTGTAGATCTTGTTTTTCCTCGTTCATCCTCGTGTCCTCCGGTGAGATCCCCTTGCGAAGAGTGGAAGGAGCACGCGCAGAGCCAAATCGGCCAAACTGCCGACCGCCAGCTAAACTGCATATATACAATAAGTTAGAATAAGGCTGAATTAAGACGTCAGGGCTTCGGAGGCGAGCAACTCTTGTAATTTTTACGCAGCTATAATGTTTTCTGCGTACTCGACAACACCGCAAGTATTTCGCTGGAGTTTTACCCGTTAGTCAAGGCACACTTCGCAAAAGACGCTTCAGCGGGTCACCGTCATGTTTCGCAACTGGGCAATGCGTTCAGACAGCGGCGGATGTGTGCTGAACAAACCGGACAGCGCTTCTCGCGCGCTGAACGGCGCGACGATGCACAGCGCGGAGGTAGAAGGCGAAATATCCATCGGGATCTTTTTGTTGTATGCGCCGAGCTTTTCAAGAGCGCTGATCAAGCCGTAGGGATGGCCCACCATTTTCGCGCCCGAAGCGTCCGCCTGATATTCGCGCTGCCGCGAAATCCCAAGCTGAAGCAGAAACGCGGCGAGGGGCGCCAGGAACAGCATGAGGATGGCGGCCAGACCTCCGCCTTCGCGATCATCGCCGCCCCCGCCGCCAAAACTTCCGAAAATCATTCCCCACCGGCCTATTTCCGCGATCCAGGTAACCGCGCCCGCAATTGTTGCCGCGATCGAGGAGGTGAGAATGTCGTAGTTTCGCACGTGCGACAGTTCGTGCGCGATTACGCCTTCGAGTTCTTCATCATTCATCAGTTCCATCAGCCCTTGCGTGACGGCAACCGACGCGTGGCTCGGATTGCGGCCCGTCGCGAAGGCGTTGGGCGCAGCCTGGGGAATCAAGTAAAGTTTCGGCATGGGCAGGTTCGCCTTGGCGGCCAGCCGTTCCATTACCGCGTATAAGCGGGGTTCTTGTTCCCGGCTAATAGGCTGGGCCTTGGCAGAAGCCAGAGCAATCTTATCCGAGAAGAAATAGGCGGTGCCGTTCATGAGGATTGCGAAAATCAGGGCAATCGTCATGCCACGCGACCCGCCGAAGGCCTGCCCCAAGGCCAGGAGCACTAACGTCAAAGCCGTCAGAAGAAATGTTGTTTTCAGAGTTTTCATGGTCCTTAGTCCGTGCCGTTTTTCAGGCAGCGCCTGCCTTGGCGGTCTCGCGCTGGAAAATCATCGCCTCGCCCTTGGAATCCGCGTCGACCTTCATCTCATCTCCCGGGCGGACTTCGCCGTCAAGAATTTTCAGCGCCAGCGGATCCTGGATGAGCCGCTGGATGGCCCGTTTCATCGGTCGTGCGCCGTAAGCCGGATCGTAGCCCTCACGGAAGAGCAACGTTTTCGCTGCTGCTGTAAGGTGGAGCGCCACTTTCCGGTCCGCCAGCAATTGGGTCACATGCTTCATCTGCAGTTCCACAATACGCTCGATTTGCTGTTTGCCCAGCGGGCTGAACATCACGATATCGTCGATGCGATTCAAGAATTCCGGGCGGAAAAGCTCGCGCAGCGCGCCCATGGCCATCTCGCGTGCTTTCTTCGGATCCTTGTCGGCCAATTCGAAGATTGCGGTCGATCCCACGTTTGACGTCATGATAATCACGGCATTGCGGAAATCGACGGTGCGGCCCTTTCCATCTGTGAGGCGTCCATCCTCGAGAATCTGCAACAACACATTGAAGATGTCTGGATGCGCTTTCTCGATTTCATCGAGCAGTACGACCGAGTAGGGCCGCCGACGAACCTGCTCGGTCAATTGGCCACCTTCTTCGTAGCCCACGTAGCCAGGAGGCGCGCCGATCATGCGCGCCACCGAATGTTTCTCCATGTATTCCGACATGTCCAGCCGCACCATGGCGCGCTCGTCGTCGAACAGGAATTCGGCCAGTGCCCGCGCCAGTTCGGTCTTGCCTACTCCGGTCGGTCCGAGAAACAAGAACGAACCAATTGGCCGATGGGGATCACTCAGGCCGGAACGGCTACGGCGAATGGCGTTGGCAACGCTAGCGAGCGCGGCATCCTGCCCCACCACCCGCTGGCGGAGCCGTTCCTCCATATGCACGAGCTTTTCGACTTCTCCCTCCAGAAGCCGCCCGACGGGAATGCCAGTCCACTTGCTGACGATCTTCCCAATTTCTTCCTCGCCTACTTCTTCCTTCAGCATGGGGTGGTCTTTTTGCAGCTCGCCGAGCTTGTCTTGCGCGGCTTTCAGTTCCTTCTCCGCTGCGGAAAGCATGCCATAGCGGATTTCGGCCACGCGGGAAAGATCGCCGGAGCGCTCGAACCGCTGCTCTTCGGACTTGAGCCGCTCGATCTCTTCTTTCTGTTTGCGGATACGGCCGATGGCGTCCTTTTCCGTTTGCCAATGCGCCTTCAGGCCGTTCGACTGCTCGCGGAGTGTGCTCAGCTCCTTCTCGATCTGTGTCATGCGCTCACGTGAGTGCGGATCGGTCTCTTTGCGCAAAGCCTGCCGCTCGATTTCGAGCTGCAAGATGCGACGCTCGATTTCATCGATCTCGGTGGGCAGGGAATCGATTTCCATGCGCAACCCGGCCGCGGCTTCGTCCACCAGATCAATGGCCTTGTCCGGAAGAAATCGATCGGTGATATATCGCTGAGAAAGCAGGGCGGCTGCCACGATCGCCGCATCCTTGATGCGCACGCCGTGGTGCACCTCATAGCGTTCTTTTAGGCCGCGCAGGATCGCGATCGTATCCTCTACAGATGGTTCGCCGACGAGCACAGGCTGGAAGCGCCGCTCGAGGGCCGGGTCCTTTTCGATGTACTTGCGGTATTCATTCAGCGTGGTGGCGCCAATCGCGCGAAGCTCGCCGCGCGCGAGCGCCGGCTTCAGCATGTTGGAAGCGTCCATCGAGCCTTCGGCTGCGCCCGCACCCACGAGGGTGTGAAGCTCGTCGATGAAAAGAATGATTTGGCCTTCGGATTCCGACACTTCTTTTAATAACGCCTTGAGGCGGTCTTCGAATTCGCCGCGGTATTTGGCTCCGGCCACCAGCGCCGCCAGATCGAGCGATACCAGGCGCTTCGGCTTGAGAATTTCCGGCACGTCTCCGGCCACGATCCGTTGCGCGAGTCCTTCGACGATGGCTGTCTTGCCAACGCCCGGCTCTCCGATCAGCACCGGATTGTTCTTGGTGCGGCGGGCGAGAATCTGCATGACGCGGCGAATCTCCTCGTCGCGGCCAATCACCGGATCGAGCTTGCTCCGGCGAGCCAAGTCGGTGAGATCGCGGGCGTACTGTTCGAGAGCGCGATAGGTCGCTTCCGGATTCTGCGACGTCACGCGATGGCTGCCGCGGATCGCGGTCATCGCCTGGAGGATGGCGTCGTGGCTCGCGCCCTGCCGCGCCAGCAATTGGCCGGCGGGATCGCGTTCCAATGCGGCGATGGCCAGCAAAATGTGTTCCGTTGAGACGTATTCATCCTTCAAGCGCTGCGCTTCCTCGAAAGCGCGCTGCACGACATCATTCGATGCTGCGCTGAGATACTGCTCGGAAACGCCCGATATTTTTGGCAGACGCTCGATCTGCTTTTCCGCTTCAGCCGCCAATCCTGCGGGCGGAACGCCCAGTTTTTCCAAGAGCGGTGGCACCACTCCATCACCCTGGGCGATCAACGCCCCGAGCAGGTGCAGCGGCTCAATTTGCTGCTGGCCGGAACGCCCTGCCAGTTCCTGCGCCGCTTGCAGCGCCTCTTGGGCTTTTACGGTCAGTTTGTCCATTCGCGGCATACTGTGATCTTCTCACTTTCCTGCTGAGGCACAAAGAGGGCTGGACCCAGCGCCCCTCTTAGGTGCTTTCGTTTTTAGCTGTTTCCGTTCACGGCGTTCACCTTCACCTGCTTCGGCTTTGATTCGGCGCGCTTCGGCATTTCCACGGTCAGCACACCATTTTTGTATTCCGCCTTGATGCCTTCGGAATTCACCGTGTTTGGCAAACCAAAACTGCGGCTGAAGGCGCCGTATGTTCGCTCGATCCGCAGATAATCGTCTTCCTTTACTTTTTGCTCGAATTTGCGTTCGCCGCGGACCGTCAGCATGTTGTTTTCGACTCGAATATCTAGGTCTTTTTCGTTGACGTCTGGAATGTCGGCCTTCAGGACCAGTTCATTCTCGGTTTCGTAGATATCGACCGCTGGAGCCCAGGTTGTTAACGAAGACTCGTTGCGGTCTGCATGGAAAGTGCTTTCAAAAAGGCGGTTGACCTGGTCCTGCAGGGTCGACGCACGCCTAAAAGGGTCCCATCGTGTGACTGCGTTCATTTTTTGTCTCCTGAACTTTTCTTGTCAGCGCCTAACATTAGCGCAAAACGATGATAAAATATGCGTATGATAGTGTCAAGTTATTTTTGCTTACAAAACTAACTTCTTGATGATGACTATAATTACTCTATTGCTTTTACTATGAAGCACTTAAGGTAGTGCGTTTCTGGCATCGTCAGCAGAATTGGATGATCCTGTGCTTGTGTCCGACGTTCTCCAATAACGATGTTGCGCTTTGCGTCGTTTGCCGCCTCGGCGAGAATCTGCAAAAAGAGAGGTTCAGTTATATGGTAGGAACAGGAACAGGTTAGCAGTATGCCGTCCGGTTCGAGAATTTTCAGCGCGCGAAGGTTGATCTCTTTGTACCCCCGGTGAGCTGCGGGGATGCTGTCGCGGTTTTTGGCGAATGCGGGAGGATCGAGAATGACCATACGGAAGCGCCGGCCGGCTTCATCATATTCCTTCAAAATGTCGAATGTGTTTCCTTCGCGAAAATGCACGTTAGAGATGGAGTTCATCTTTTGATTCCGCCGTGCGGCCTCGATGGCTGCAGGAGCCATCTCGACGCTCTCGACGTGCTCGCAACGGCCGGCGATCGTCAACGCAAAGCCGCCCGCATAGCTGAAGCAATCCAGGACTTCGCCGGACGCGTAGCGTCTAGCAGCCCAATGGTTCTCACGCTGGTCAAGGAAAGAACCGGTTTTTTGGCCCTTGAGGAGATCGTAGACAAAAGCAACGCCATTCTCCTTTACTATAACCTCAGGCGGAATGTCTCCCTGGAGAATGCCGACGCGTTGTTCGAGCCCTTCGAGCAGGCGCACCTTCGGGTCGTTGCGCTCGATAATTCCCTTGGGGGAAAACAGGTCGGCGAGGATTTCCATGAGCAGGTTCTTGTGGCATTCAGTTCCCTGGCTTAAGGTCTGGACAACGAGGTACTCGCCATACCGGTCTACTATTAGCGAGGGTAGCAGGTCGGCTTCGCTATAAACGAGCCGGTAGGCATCGCTGTTTTCGACGACGAGCTGGCGATAGGCGGCTGCTTGCCGCAGACGCGCGGTGAAAAACGCACGATCAACGGGCACGTCCTGGCGCGTAAGTAGCCGGATTGCGATCTGGGATTTGTCACTATAGAAAGCGCGTCCTTGGAAACGCCCGCGCTCGTCGCTAAGCCGGACAATCGCGCCGGGCTCGGCCTGCGCCGTGCGGACATCGCTGCGATACACCCAGAGATGCCCGAGGCGGAGCCGCTCAACGCCTCTGGGGCTAATCACCACCGATCCTTCTGCCACAATTTCCGCCTCAAAGATGAATCAGCCGTGGATTCGCTACAATGGCTCCGTGGCCCGCTGGGTGGTCGAGAACGTCCAGGGGAAGCGGAAATCGAGCGCGAAACCGGCGGTAATGTTCTCTTAGCATACTTACAGGACTTGTGCCAGTGCCGTTCCACAGGCTGGCCGGAAAGCGCGGATCACCGCGGATGAACCTCAGCGAATTCGACTACGATCTGCCGCCCGAGCGCATCGCCCAGCGTCCGCTCGCGGAACGCGACGCTTCGCGCATGCTGCTTCTCGACCGAGTCACCGGAGCCTGGGAAGACCGCAAATTCCGCGAATTGCCCGACTTGCTGCGTGGCGATGAGCTCATTGTTGCCAACAATGTTCGTGTGCTGCCCGCGCGGCTTTTTGGCCGGCGTGCCGGAATTCACGCCGAGGATCCCGGCGGCAACAATCCCGCGCGCCGGGAATTCCTCACTACGCCGATCGAAGTTCTTTTGGTGCGGCAGATCGCGACCGATACGTGGGAAACGCTAGTACGGCCTGGAAAAAAGGTGCCTACTGGCGAGCGCATTGTGTTCGGCGATGGCGAACTCGAAGCGCGAATAGAGGGACGCGGCGAATATGGCCTGCGCATCGCGCGGTTCACGTCGCGGGATGGCTTTCATGAAACGCTCGGGAGGATCGGACATATTCCGTTGCCACCCTATATCAAGCGCGAGGATGAGCCGCTTGATCGCGAGCGCTATCAGACGATCTTCGCGAGGCAGGGAAGCGCAGTGGCCGCACCAACGGCGGGGCTGCACTTCACCCCGTCGATTCTGGAGCAGCTCAGAAACAGGGAAATCGAAATCATGGAGATAACGCTCAACGTTGGCTTGGGAACGTTCGAGCCGGTACGTACCGAACGGCTTGAGGATCATAAAATCCACAGTGAAAGCTACGACATCCCGGAAGCGACGGCTAAGGCCATCGCGCGGGCGCGACGCGAAAATCGTTCTGTGCTGGCGATTGGGACGACCGTGGTCCGCGCCCTGGAGGATTCGGCGGAGAAGAATGACGAGAACGCGGAAGCGATTGCGCCGGGAAAAGCGGAAGCGAGGATTTTCCTGCACCCAGGCAAGCCATTTCGCATCGTAAACCAGTTGCTGACGAATTTCCACCTGCCGCGCTCGAGCTTGCTGGGAATGGTGGCGGCGTTCGGGGGACGAGAGAATATTTTGCGCGCGTACCGTCATGCGGTGGAGGCGAAGTATCGCTTCTACAGCTACGGCGACTGCATGCTGATTCGCTGAGAGGCTGCTGGTTGGCTGCGGAAAGCTAGTCTTCGTCCACGGCTCCCGCCACCTTGAGCACGGCCAGAAAGGCCTCTTGCGGGATATCAACCTTGCCCACGCGCTTCATCCGCTTCTTGCCTTCCTTCTGCTTTTCAAGGAGCTTGCGCTTGCGCGAGATGTCGCCGCCGTAGCACTTGGCGAGCACGTTCTTGCGGATGGCGCTAATGGTTTCGCGGGCGATGATGCGGCTGCCGATGGCGGCCTGGATCGGGATCTCGAACATCTGGCGCGGAATCAGTTTGCGCAAGCGCGCGACGAGATCGCGGCCGCGATCGTATGCCTGATCGCGATGGCAGATGATCGTGAGAGCGTCGACCGGCTCGCCGCCGACGAGGACATCGAGCTTGACGAGATCGGATTCGCGATATCCGGACAAATGATAATCGAGCGAGGCGTAGCCGCGCGAAACGCTTTTCAGCCGGTCGTAGAAATCGAGCACGATTTCATTGAGGGGCATTTCATAGGTGAGCATCACGCGAGTGGGTGAAAGGTATTCGAAATTTTTCTGCACGCCGCGCTTTTCCTCGCAGAGAGCGAGAACCCCGCCGAGGGATTCCTCCGAAGTAATAATCATGGCGGTGAGAATGGGCTCCTCGATTTTCTGGATCGAAGTAGGCGGGGGAAACTTCGCGGGGCTATCGACCTGAAGGACTTCGCCTGCCGTGGTGGTGATGCGGAATTCGACGCTGGGCGCGGTGGTGATCAGGTCGATATTAAATTCGCGCTCGAGCCGCTCCTGCACGATTTCCATGTGCAGCAGGCCAAGAAAGCCGCAGCGGAAGCCGAAGCCAAGAGCCACCGAGGTTTCCGGCTCGTAGAAAAATGCGGCGTCGTTGAGCTGCAGCTTGCCGAGAGCGTCGCGGAGCACTTCGTAATCGCTGGCGTTCACGGGATAAAGCCCGGCGAAGACCATGGGCTTGATGGCTTCAAATCCGGGCAAAGCGGGCGCGGGACCGCTGGCATCGGTGACCGTGTCGCCCACGCGCGCGTCGGCCACACGCTTGATGTTGGCGATGATGAAGCCGACATCGCCCGCAGCGAGATCGTCAAGAACGATAGGTTTGGGCGTGAGCACGCCGAGATTTTCCACCTCGTATACTTCGTTGCTGGCACAGAGACGAATCTTCATGCGCGGGGTGAGGCGGCCTTGCATGACGCGGACCAGAACCACGGCGCCCCGAAAAGCGTCGAACCATGAATCGAAAATCAAAGCCTGCACGGGATCATCGGCCGTGCCTTTCGGCGGAGGGATGCGGTGCACGATGGCTTCGAGCACATCGGACACGCCGAGACCGCTCTTGGCGCTGATGGGAAGCGCGTCATCAGCGGGAATGGCCAGTACATTTTCGATCTGCTCCTTCGCGTATTCGGGCTGCGCGGCGGGCAAGTCGATTTTATTGATTACCGGGACGATGGTGAGGTTGTGACGCGTAGCCAGAAAAGCGTTGGCTACGGTCTGCGCTTCCACCCCCTGGCTGGCGTCGACAACGAGAAGCGCGCCTTCGCAGGCGGACAGCGCGCGCGAAACTTCGTAGGAGAAGTCGACGTGTCCGGGCGTGTCGATGAGGTTGAGACGGTACTCATGTCCATCCTTGGCGGTGTAGTGGAGACGAATGCTCTTGGCCTTGATGGTGATGCCGCGCTCGCGTTCGAGGTCCATGGAATCGAGAACCTGAGCGGTCATCTCGCGCTGGCTGAGCGCGCCGGTGAGCTCGAGAAGGCGGTCGGCCAGGGTGGACTTGCCGTGGTCGATATGCGCGATGATGCAGAAATTCCGGATGTACTGGGGATCCATGGGCCTTTGTGCGATTGCGCGACGCCGAGGGCGATGATGGCCGACAAGCGCTCGTCCGGCACGTCTTTTGAAACATCGAGTGTGCCACAGTCGAGCGCGAGCTGCCAGCGGGCTCCGGGGGTTGTGGGACGGCCGTTAGAAAGGGCCGTGGGCATGAAATCCACTGCTGAGGGGAATTACACGCGAAGTTCCCTCAGGAGCTAAAGCTATTTTGAAAGGTTACTTGGGACGCCAGCGCCTATAACTATATTTTTGCCTAAAGTGTTCACCTAATACGAGTTGTTACGGCATTTCAAACAGATCCGCGTTTGCTTCGAGGCGATACGCATCTACCGCCCCTCCAGCCCATCGGCTCAGCATAACGGCTGCAGCAGCAATCAGG
>Ga0307374_10001291_pt1 | contig 46519 bp, 41 predicted proteins | sample OX3MG_FD_202532 | JGI IMG/M metagenome (GOLD analysis project Ga0307374, IMG submission 202532) | Soil microbial communities from Risofladan, Vaasa, Finland - OX-3 | ecosystem: Environmental > Terrestrial > Soil > Coastal area > Acid sulfate soil | place: Finland: Risofladan, Vaasa | collected...
ACGGCACTGGATTTGAAGCGGAGTTGACGCCCCTGAGTCGACGCGTCCACCACGTCATTGTCGGACGAGACGATATTGACCTGGCCACCAAGTGGTCGGAGGGAGCCGCCACCCTCTTCGGCATACTCATTCGAGGCTTTCCCAACATGTTCGTCATGCCCGCCCCGGGTCAGCAGGCAGTCGTCACGGTCAACTACACACAGCTCGCCGTATTCGGTGCGGAATTCATTGGCAGGATGGTCGCCGGTCTCGAAGAGCATGGCGTCGAGGTCTTCGAGGTGAGCGCCGAAGCTGAGGAGTCGTGGACGCGTCAAATCGTCGGCTCGTTCGTTGATGCCAGCGACTTCATGTCAGCTTGTACGCCATCCCGTCTCAATTTCGAGGGACATCCTGAAGAAGCGAACCCGCGCAATGGCAACTACGGCGGAGGTGTCGGCGACTGGTTCGGGTATCGCGAGTTGTTGAACGGATGGCTGACGGCCGAGACGTTCGACGGTCTCGACCTCACTATGCGCTCCGAGACACGATGAAGGCTCGGCAGCGCGTCGGGGTCGTGACCGGAGGCGGCGGGGGGATCGGCGGAGCGATCGCTGAGGAGATGGGCCGTTCTGGTTGGTTCGTGGTGACCGTTGATCCTCTCGTTACCCTCGACGGGACCGACCGTGTCGCCACGCCCCAAGAGACGACGGTGGATCGCATCGTCGCAGCCGGGGGGTCGGCGATGCCTTCGGCCGTTTCCGTCACCGATAGAGAAGCGTTGGACACCCTCTTTGCCGACCTCATCAAGGAACTCGGACCACTTGATGCCGTCGTCAACGTCGCCGGAATCACGCGACAGACAGGCTTCGCCCATGGGTCCGCCGATGACTGGCGTGCTGTCCTTGACGTGCATCTCGGGGGTTTCCTGAACATCCTGGGCGCCGCGCTCCCGCACATGATCAGTCAAGGCCACGGCTGCATATTGGGTGTCACATCGGGGTCAGGCTGGCGAGCCGCCAACGCGGGGGCCTACAGCTGCGCCAAACGAGCCGTCGCATCGCTCGTCTGGCAGCTTGGCCGGCAGATGCCGTCCAACGTCACCGTCAATGCCATCTCGCCTATTGCGGCAACTCGCATGGTTGCGGCCGCCGCCGAGCGCGCGCGCAAAGCCGGAACCGATGGGGGGAGCGGAGGTCTCTCGCTCTTCGACTCCATGCCGCAACCCGAAGATCTCGCTCCGCTCGCCACTCGTCTCGTCGAAGACGCGTTCAGATGGTGCTCCGGTCGTGTCATCTTTACCGGCGGTTCAGAAGTTGCCCTCGTCGATGAGCCGAGGCTGCTCGAAGTCCTGCGCACCGATAGTGCGGTGCCCATTTCGCAGGTTCTCGCGGCCACGGTGCCCCGTGCTCTTGCCCCGGCTGAAGCGCACCAGGCAAGCGAGGGAGGTGGCAATCCCCGCTTTGGCGCCTTGTTCAATCAGCCGCACGACGCCACGACGACGAACGCCGACATCGCTTCGTGTCTGCTGGTCAGCAACAGGCATGCGGTGATTGCCGGTATGGAAGCGGCCCTGAAAGCGCGGTCGATCGCGTGCCATCACGTACCGGTCACGAGCGGCTTCGCAGGAGCGGCAGATGCCCTGAAGGGCATCCTGGAGGCACACGGGCCGATTGATGCGATCGTGCTCGCACCAGATGGCTCCGTGTCCAGCTCCCTGCAAGAAGGCTGGCCACGAACGCTTGAGGAACACGTCGGCATTTCTGGGCAGATTGAAGACGACGCCGGCTGGGCCCGGGCAGCGTCGGACTACGCAGCGGCGACGGAGCGGACGGTTCGACTGATCACGCTTGTCGACGCCGTCCATTCGGGTGGTCGAAGCCGCGCCCAGGCTTCGACGCAGCTTTCGCGCGCGGCAAAGGATGCGACAAAGGGACGGGTGCTGGCCTGCACCGTTGGTCTCGAAGACCCGGACCCACAGATCAGTAGCACCCTGGGCGAAGTCGTCGCCTACCTTCTTGGCGATTCGGAGGCGATGGCGCTTGCCGGTGCCGAACTCGTACTCCGTACCGGATGGTTCGGGATTCGTAGTCACCCTCGGCCCGTTGGGAGCATCACCTACGGAGGGCCGGCCCTACCCGAATGGTTCGACGAAACCATGGAGGAGATCCTCGGCAAAGGCAGGGATCAAGGAGGATTGGGGGCGTGACGGACCAGGTGAGCCGGGTCGTGGACTCCCATGTCCATCTGTGGGACCCAGCGAACACTGCCTGGTATCCGTATCTGTCGCATCCCCCAACTGACGGCGACGGTGATCCTTCGCGGATGTTTCGGCCATTTGATGTCGCGACGTATCGCACGGAGAGCGCTCGCTGGAACGTCGAGAAGTTTGTCAACGTTGCCGCCGCCACTGGTCGACACTCTGTTGACGAAGCAATCGAACTCGACCGAACAGCTTCTGCGAATGGCGGTCCGCACGCCATCATTGGCGGCTTGCCGCCAACTGACACGGTCGCTGAAGCGATTCAACTCCTGGACCAACAAATGACCGCACCGCTCTTTCGAGGTGTGCGACCAATGGGCGGGAATCGGGACCCCGTGCCGCCTCGAGAGATCCTGCAAGCGCTCAAAGATCGGGGCCTTGTCTTCGAACTCATGGCACGCGGAAATGAACTCCGCCGGGCAGCGCTGGAGCTTGCGCACATTGATGGAACTTGTATCGTCATTGAGCACACCGGGTGGCCTCGGTCGGGCTCAGCCGAAGAGTTCGCCATGTGGAAAGAGGGCATGCAGGCCTTGACGGACCTCGGGCCACAGGTCGTGTGCAAGCTGTCCGGACTTGCCATGCCGCTCAAGAGCATGAAGCGCGACGCGCTCGGCCCCTGGCTCGAGCATGCGATCGACATCTTCGGCGTTGATCGATGCATGTTTGCGAGCAATTTTCCCGTCGACGCGACATTCGGGTCATTCGACGACCTCTACGAGACCTTCAGCGATGTGGCGGCGGGACTTGACGCCCTCTCGCGAGACAAACTTTTCGCGGCGACGGCAGAGCGCGTCTACCGGCTGTAGGAGTACGCCTACCAGTTCGATTTCTTCGCCCACTCTCATCGCATAGACCAAGATGAGGAGATGGGATCACCCGATCAGACCACAGGAACCTCGGCCTCCGGTGGTGAAGTCCGACGGTTCTCCGGTCAGGTTGCCATCGTCACTGGTTCTACCGCAGATCCGAGCATCGGCCGAGCCTGCGCCCATCGTCTGGCTCAAGAGGGTGCGGCCGTCGTCATAAACGGACGGCATGAAGATCGGGTCACCTCGACGGTTGATGCTTTCCACTCAGAAGGATTCGATGTCGTCGGCGTCGCCGGATCCATGGATACTGAATCAGGGGTAGCCCTACTCACTGACCGGGCTATTGACGCGTTCGGCCGCATCGACCTGATCGTCAGCACCATCGGTGGTGCTCCGTACCCGCTTTCGTTTGACACCATCAGCGAGGCGCAGCTTCTCGAGACGATCCGCCTCAACACCTGGCCGGCCATCGCCCTCATTCGTGCTGCAATGGCTCGTGGACTCGGCGACAACGGAGGTTCGGTCGTGACCATCTCGAGCGGTTCACCCCACAAGACCACCTCGGCCATGGTGGCGTACGCGTCAGCAAAGGCTGCGCTGAACGCCATGACCCGTACGATCGCGGCCGATCTGGCCGGTCAAGGGGTTCGCGTCAATGCGGTGAGCCCGGGCCTGGTCCGTACCACGGCAACCCGCTCCATCTGGGAAGGTGACGCCGGTGCAGCTGCTGGCGCGGCGTTACCCCTTGGTCGCCTGACCGAAGCCGACGATATTGCGGCGGCAGTGTGCTTTTTCCTGTCCGATGACGCGCGGCAGATCACGGGGATAACCATGGATGTCGACGGCGGGAACCACCTCTCACGAGGCTGGACACCGATCAGGTAGTTACATCCCTCTCTGCGGACCAAAGCAATGGCAATGCCGCCTTCAAGGGCTTCACGACAGAGGATCCGATGCGCGCGATCTGCTCCCGTACCTGCGCAGGCGACATCCCCGGCAGGTGCACCCGAAGGTTGAGCGCATCCGCGCCGACCTCCCTCATCGTGGTGACAAGCCGTGCCACGAGCTCCTCTGGCTCATCGGCCGCGATCGTCTGGTCCTCACCGAACGACCTTGCCTGTGTGGCGTAACTCTCATAGACGGTCCGCTGACCAGCAATGAGATCACGCTGTAGACGACCCAGCCACACCCGACGAATCAGAACTTTGGCGCCCTTGCCTTCGGCCCCCCCGAAGGCCTGGGTGACGCGGGCGAGCCTGCTCGGCGGTGACATTCCCTCCATGAGGATGCCCGCACCACAGCGCGCCGCTCGGACGGCGGCGGCAACCGACACCGCAGCGCTGAGCACGGGAACGGGATTTCGTCGGCACGCGAGGAGTGCCGGGTCCCCTTCGAGCTGACCCAAGTCTTCACCTCTGAGCATGGCCACGAGCCGCGGCAGTTCGGACTTGAAGCGATCGACGGTGTCCGCTTGATTGACGCCTGTAACCGCGAAGTCCAGCGGCAAAGCACCGGCAGCCACGCCGAGTCCGACGCGACCGGGATGACGGGCCTCCAACCACGCCACCTCCTCGGCAACCAGCGCGGTGGCTCGAAGGGGGAGCAACAGTGGTGCCGCTGCTGCCCATCCCTTTTCGTGCTCTGCCAACACGAAAGACGCCATCTGCAAGGGCTGGGCCATGTAACCGGCAAATCCACCGTGGTGCTCACTCGTCATGACGCCGTCGAAACCGCCGCAAAGGGCGAGGCCGGCTTGCGCGCAGAGCTCGCTGACTATGGCGTCGGCTGCAAGTTCATTGTGCGGGTAGAGCCGGACAGAAACCGATCCCGGGGCGAATGGTGCGTGCCGCATAACCGTTGCCGACGGGTTGGACCGCGGCTCTGCATCAGGCGTTCTGCGCTCGTCGACGGACACCACGCGATCCTACGAGCAGGCGCCCGCCCCAGTCGATGCCGATGGGTGCGGCGCGTCTCCAGCGAGTTAGGGGACTGGTTGCCCGCAGAATTTGTCGACAGCGACGATGACGTTCTGGATCGTCTTGGTGGCGAACGCATCGGGGTTCGTGGTCTTGATCGCCTGATGGGCGGCAAGCGCAAGGGTGCCAGCCGTATCGACGATCTTGTCGGGGGCTGTGTTCTGGAAGTTCAGGATCGTTGCCTGGTTCGCGACGAGCGCCTGCAGGAACTGCGACGGCGTCTTCGCGGCGAAGAGTGCCTTGTTGATGACGGCGTTGTCCGCGCAGAACTTCGTCATGTTGGCCTGACCGAGTGCTTGACCCAGCTGGATGTGGAAGTTGACCGTGGTGCCTTTCGCCGACTTCACCGTGATCGTCGCGGGGTACTGCAGCTTGGAGCCGGCGGGAACGACGATGCAGTGAATGATGGCGCCGACCTTCGCCTTGAGCCCACTCGGGCACGTGACCTTGGGCTTCTTCTGGCCGGTCTCAGAAGCGAGGATCTTGGCGGTCTTCGTTTGCACCGTCGATTTGGAGAGTTGGGGCGTGCTCGCTCCCGCGCTCGCGCTGACGAACCCCGCTGAAATCCAGGTGATGGACGCGATAAGGGCGGGCAGAGCGGCGGCACGGAGGAGCGATTTCGACTTCGACATGGGCGCAAAGATAAGCACATGAGCCTTCTCTTGTCCCGTCGGGGATGCATTCGACGCGTGCTCGTGTCAGGGGCGCAGCCCGCGGAGCATGGTGAGACACGACTGGTCGTAGCCGGCGGCCAGGTCCTCAACGAAGCCGATGCCCAGGAGCTCGAGGGAGACCCAGCCATGGATGTTGGCCCAGATCAACTGGGCAGTCTCGGTCGGGGGGGCCTCGGCCAGGATGCCGGCGGCAATGGCCCGTTCGACCGCCGCGACCAGGCTGTTGAACGCCGAGGCGGCCACCTCCAAGGCCTTGTCGCTCGGATCGAAGCCGGGGATGGCCCGCAGGAACATGACCTGGTACTCCATGGGGTGGGCCAGGGCGAGAGCACGGTAGCGGCGGCCTCCCTCGCGGAGCGCCTCGTAGGGATCGCTGATGGCGCTGATGGAGTCCATCGCCTCACCGAGGCGTCCGAAACCCCGGATGAACAGCGCCTCGATGATCCCGAATTTGGACTCGAAGTGGTTGTAGACGCCCATAGGAGCAACGCCGGCGGCGGCGGCGATGCGTCGGACCGACAGCCCGTCGGGGCCCTCGGCGGCGAGGATGTCGGCGGCAGCATCGAGGAGGGCGGCCTCCATCCCGGCGCTGGGGGTCCTGGTCCGGCTCCTCGTGGAAACGCTGGTCGGGGGGGTTTCTGGCATTTGGGTCTAGCGTACTAAAGAACGGCGTGCTATAGCTCTATCGCACAGTGTTCTATAGCTTGAGGAGTCAAGATGTCTGAAGTCACCGCCGCCGCTGCCCACGATCGCCGCTGGCTGATTCTCCCCGTCCTGTGCCTTTCCGTCTTCCTGGTGGTCGTCGACAACACCATCGTGAATGTGGCGCTGCCCACCCTGAACCGCCAAATGGGTGCCTCCATCTCAGCGTTGCAGTGGATCGTCGACATCTACAGCCTGGCTTTCGCCGGGCTCCTGCTGGCCGGCGGCGGGATCGGTGACAGGTTCGGGCGCAAGGGGACCATGCAGGTTGGGATGATCTTCTTCGGACTCTTCTCGGCGTTGGCCGCGGCGGCCCATACGACGGGCACGCTGATCGGGACCAGGGCGCTCATGGGAATGGCGGCCGCCTTCGTCTTCCCGGCGAGCCTGGCCATCCTCACGAGCATCTTCCCCGACCCGTCCGAGCGGCAGAAGGCGCTCGGGATCTGGGGGGCAACGTCGGGCATTGCCGTCGCGTTCGGCCCGATCACCGGTGGCGCACTTCTCCAGCACTTCTGGTACGGATCGATCTTCCTCGTCAACGTGCCGATCGTGATCGTGACGGTGGTAGCCGGTCAGATTCTGATCCCCAGGCTTGCTCCGGTGGCGCGTTCGCGGTTCGACATGCGGGGCGTCCTCATCTCCATCGCTGGAGTGTCGTCGTTGGTGCTCGGCATCATTGAGGGGCCGCAGTGGGGTTGGCTGTCCGGTGGCACGTTGACGGCCTTCGCGGCGGCGCTGGTGTTGTTGACGGTGTTCGTCGTCGTGGAGCTGCGGACGGAGAGCCCGTTGCTCGACGTGCGGGTCTTCAAGATCCCCCGCTTCACGGGTGGGTCGGTGTCTCTTTCGGTGGCGTTCTTCTGCCTCTTCGGGTTCATCTTCCTCATCACGGAGTACTTCCAGTTCGTGAAGGGCTACTCGACGCTGTCCGCGGGCGTGCACACCCTGCCCTTCGCCATTGTGGCGGCGGTCTTCACACCGATCGCCGCGGTGGTGGCATTGCGGATCGGGTCGCGGGTCGTGGTCGCCGCAGGGCTGCTGTTCATGGGAGCGGGCCTCGTCGTGGCCGGCATCGTCTCGGTGGCCACGACGGCCTTCTGGGGACCGATCATCATCTCCATGGTGCTCCTGGCCCTCGGGCTGTCGTGCATCACCGCGCCCACCGCGGAGGCAGTCATGGGCTCGGTGTCCGACGAGCAGCGGGGCGCAGCAGCCGGGGTCAACAACACGACGCGGGAGCTCGGCGGCACGCTTGGCGTCGCCGTCTTCGGCTCCATGTTCGCCTCGGCGTATTCACCGAAGATCATCGCGGCATTCAAGAACCTTCCCATCCCGGCCGGACCGAAGGCGGAAGCACACCAGTCAGTTGCCGCCGCGATCGCGATCGTCGGGCACGCGCCGAAGGCCTTCCGGCCCGCACTGCAGTCGATCACGTTCAACGCGTTCCACAGCGGGCTGGAGATTGCTTGCCTGGTCGGGGCGGGAGTGGCTGTGCTCGGTGCGATGGTCGCGTTCCGTATGCTGCCGGGACGGCCGCGGCGGGCTGACGCGTCAGTGCCCGAGTCCTGCGCGGAGCTGAGTGGGCTCACCTTGGAGCCGTCGGCCGTCTAGGAGGACGAGCGGATTGGTCGCGATCTGGAGAGTGCAATCTCGGTGCAGTGCGCCTTGGTCCCGTCGAGCCATAACTGATTTCAGGAAAATGTTCGGTGGCCGGTCCGGTCCCTCACCAGTTTGGGCGGCTTCCGACGGAACCGAACACCGAACCTTTTTCACAGAGGGATCTGCGGATGGAGGCGGGATCCACAAATACCGCGCTTGTCTTCACGTCCTATCCGCTCGGGCACCGAAGCCAGGCCCTGGAAGAGCTCAGTCGGTCACCAACTCCGACCCGGCCACCACCAGGCGGTTGACCTCTCCGATCGTCGTCTCGAGGTCGGAGAGGTGGCGCTCAATGGCGCCTTCCGGAGTGAGGAAGAGGAAGGTGACCCTCTTCACCGGTTCGCCGGTCGAGGCTGCGACCGAGAGCGCGTAGGAGCCGCCCTGCAGGCGGTAACCCTCCACCCGCCGGTCGAGCTCTTCGGGGTCGGCCGAGACTGACGTCTTGTAGTCCACCACGACGAGTCCGTCGGGGCCGCGGTAGAGGAGGTCGATGTAGCCCTCCAGGAGGCGGCCGTCGACGGGGGTGCACACGTAGATCTCGCGCCAGTGCGGCGACGCCGCGGCGTCCACGACCGAGAGTGAGCCGAGCGCGTTGACGACGTGGGCGCGCACGTCCTCGGTGCTGGTGGGCACGGCTTCGGCTTCGCACTGCGCCGCGAGGGCCGCGTCGAGCCCGGCGCCCGTGGAGAGGTCGATCGTCTGGAGCACGCCGTGGACGGCGCGCCCGATGGACGTCCCGTAGCGGCCCTTGAGCCACGGCGGGAGATCGAGGTCGCGTGGGCGCTTCTGCAGGCCTGGGTCCGGCTCGTCTTCGGCGTCCGGTTCGCCTTCGTCGGTCAGTGCGGTAGCCGCTACCGCGGTCGGGCGGCTGGCTGTGGCGAGCGCCGCTGTCAGCTCGGCGGCCCAGTCGTCGAACGGCGGCGGAGGTGCCGGGGCTTGCGGGGCCGGCTGAGGAAGGGCGTCGGTGGGCAGGGCCGCGTCCGGCAGGTCCTGCAGCACCGTCACGCCCATGCCGGCGATGAGCAGCTCGGCATTGGTGCGGGTTGCCGGGTTCTCCGCCGGGTTCGCCCGCTCCTTGCGGTGCACCGACACGACGAGGTGGTCGCGGGCGCGGGTGCATGCCACGTAGAGCAGCCGGATGCGTTCGTGCAAGCTCATCTGCTCGTCAATGGGCGCCCACTCGACCCACTCGTCGGTGCGGACCTTGCTGCCGAAGCGGTACCCGACCCCTCCGGCTTCGGGGAAGACCACCTCGGCGGGGGCACGACGTCCTTGGGGCACGGTGGACATACCCGAGACGATGGTGATCGGGAACTCCAGTCCCTTGGCGCCGTGGATGGTGAGGATGCGCACCGCGTCGTCATCGCTCTCGGGCAGAATCGATTCGGTGACGCGCGCGCCTTCGGCCGTCTGCCGCGAGACCCAGTGCAGGTACTGGCGCAGGTTGCCACCGGTCGCCTCGCTCCAGGCGCGCGCCTGGTCGATGACGAAGCGCAACCGCCGCCAGACGTCGCGAGGACGACCCTCGGCGAACCCGAGCTCCAGGGCGCGGCGGTCGTGGGCGATGCGCCCGAGCAATTCCGAGGGCGCCGTCCAGACACGGTCCTCGTACAGGGAGCGCAGATACCGCAGACCCATCAGCACAGGATCGTCAGGCGGGACCGAGTCGGGCTGGTCAGTGACATAGCTCCAGCGACCCTTGCGCTCCCACTTGAACCGGAACAGATCGTCGTCACCGCACGCCAGGAGCGGCGTGCGCAGGGCCGAAACGATGTGGAGGTAGTTGGTTGGATCGTCCACCGCGCGCAGCACCATGAGCAGGTCGCGCACGGCTCGGCTGGAGTACACGAGGGAGCTGGTCTCGGCCCGGAAGGCGATGCCGGCGCGGTCGAACGAGTCCTCCAGGAATGGCAGCGAGGTGCGCGCCGGCACGAGCACGGTGATGTCGCCCAGACGGGCCGGTCGCCAGCGGGCCTCCTTCTTGTCGAAGATATTCCAACTCTCATGCATGATCCGCGTCACGGTGGCGGCCACCTCACCGGCCTCGTCCGCCCGCAGTTCGTCGGCCCCGACGGACTTCGGGTGTTCGGCACGGCCGATTATCCCGACGGCTAGCCCCTTGGGTGCTGAAGGACGGGTCGACGTCAGGGGCAGGTAGGGCGGTTGCGAAGGGACCGGCGTCGGGACATCGACGGGTTCGCTCATCAGCACGTCGAACGTGTGGTTGACCCAGTCGATGATGGGTTCGGCTGTCCGGAAGTTCGCCGTGAGCGCAACCACCCCGCCGCCCTCGGGACCAAAGCGATCGGACGCCCGCAGGAACGTGGCGATGTCGGCGCGGCGGAACCGGTAGATCGACTGTTTGGGATCACCGACGACGAACAGATGCCCGGGCGTGACCGGCACCTTCTCCCAGGGGTCGCTCCCTGAAGAGGGGCTCTCGGGGTCGAAGGCGGCGATGCGGACAGCGAGCTCAATCTGGATCTGATCCGTATCCTGGAACTCATCGAGCAGGAGCCGGTCGTAGCGCTGATGCAGGGTCGCACGCACCATTGGTCCGTGCTCGGGGTTGCGCAACAGGGAGCGAGCCAGGACGAGAAGGTCGTGGAACTCCAGCTGTCCGGCTCGCTGTCGTTCGGTCGCGCTCGTGAGGGTGAACTCCCGGATGGCGCTGCCCAGACGGTGCGCACACGCGTTGGAGACCTCGGCGCTGACGGCGGCGAGCCGCTCCCCCGCTGCCGCGACACGGTCCTTCAAAGTGGGGAGATCGCACGGCCACGCCGCCTGCTTCCCGATGCCGCCGACTCTGAAGCTCGGCAGCTTGGGATCCGCCTTCGGTCCGATGGCCTCCAGAAGGTCGAGCTCGTCGGTGATGGTGCTGAGCTCTGCCATCCGCTCGGCAATGAGGTCAAGGCGCAGGCGCAGCTTGTCCTCGGCGTCGTCGCACGGCTCACGGCACACAGCCGCAATGTCGACCAGCGCGTCGCGGAAGAGGTCCTGGACCGGAGGGGGCTCGGGAGCAGCCGCTGGCACGTGCTCGTGCACCAGGTCCCAGTTGTCGTCGAAAGCTTGGGCCAGCGACTCAAGGGCGTTCGGCTTCACGCCCGACGCGAAGAGCAACAAGAGGGATCGCTCCAGCGCGGGGTCCGAGAGAAGCCGGTCGCGGAACGACATCCAGCGCGACTCGAACGCAACCGATGAGGTCACCTCGTCAAGGACTTCAAGGCGCGGCGGGAGTCCGGCCTCAACCGGATGCTCGGACAGCACGCGTTGGGCGAACGAGTGCAGTGTGCCGATGGCGGCGCCGTCCAGCTGTTGCAACGCGGTGCGGCAGCGCTCCTCTGTCTCGGTATCCGTGGTGCTCGTCGACGTCTTCTCGAGCTCCGCCCTGACGCGATCGCGCAGCTCGGCCCCCGCCTTCTCGGTGAATGTGATGGCCGCTATGCGGTTGAGCTGGTGACCGGTCTGCACCAGGGCCAACACCCGGTCAACGAGCGCCGAAGTCTTGCCCGACCCGGCACCCGCCTCGACGAACAACGTCGTCTCAAGGTCCTGGCTGATCCGGTTCCGCGCCCCCTGATCCGGCGCGGCGGGGCGTTCGGCGTCATCGGTCACGGCGGCCGGGTCAGTCACCCGGAGTTCCCGTCGCAGCCGTGACCGCGTCAGAGAGCGGCTCAGGTGGGTAGGCGAAGACCACGAAGGGGGCCATTGCCGAGTCGGCAGACTTGCGCTCGAACTGACGGCGCAACTCCGTCACCCCCATCGCGTCGGGGTCGCAGTAGGCGCACTCAACCCACGGCGTCGTACTCAGCGCGGTCGGGTGATGCGGGAACACCCCCGCTTCTATCGCGCCCACAATGGAGCCGATGGTCTCGCCGACGTGGGCGACGACCGCGGGGGTGACCGGGTACCCGGCGCGCTCGAACCGGCCGCGTGCCGAGGTGAACCAGTACTCCGCCCACACCGCGGCATCCGGCTCGCCTCTGAACAACCGGGCCGCTTCGCCGTACACGGCCAGCTGCAGTCGTCGCCCCTGCGCATCGGGATTGTCCTTGTTCAGGTCTTTGAAGGCATCCGGCTTCCCGGTCTTGTAGTCGATGACGTGCAGCGTGCCGTCGGCGGCAATGTCCACGCGGTCGGCCAGACCTCGGAACCGCACGGCGCGCCCGTCAGGAAGCGGGAACGACACGGTGCCGGTCTCGGAATGACGAAGGCCGAAGCCCAATTCGGCAGCAAGCGGCCGGGTCCGGTGCTCTCGGCGGTGGGCGGAGTCCTCGCGCAAGAAGCGCGCCAGGTCCGCCATGATCCGCTTCTTGTCCTGGCGCCAGAAGATGGGCCGCCCGGTACGACCTTCGGCTTCGTAACGGGCGCAGACTGCCTCGGCCATCTCCTCCAGTCGGGCCAGATCGGCGGCGGACCAGGGCTCGTCAGGGGTTGGCCCGTCAGGCGTCCGCTCGAGCGCGTCGACAATGAACGCCTCCAGGACCTCGTGCACCAGCGAGCCCTTGGTGACCGGCGTGATCTCGAGCTCATCCTCGGGGTTCTCCACCTCGTCGACGGCGAGGACGTCGCGCAAGAGATACGCGTAGGGGCACTTCGCCCAACCCTCCAGCCTGGTCGCCGAGGTGACCCGCTCGGCCGGCGAGGGGAGTGACAGCCCCGCCAGGTTGCCGTCGAATCGGGTGAAGCGACTGCTCCGTCGTCCGCCGAGAACCTCGGCGCCAGCGGCCAACGCGGCATCGCCGGTGCCGGCCAGCACCGCCTGCGATAACCGCGTTGATCCCTGCACCATCAAGCTCCGCAGGCGGTGCTCCTGCTCAGTGGCCGGGAAGTCCAGTTGTCGGATGCCGGCGTCAAACGAGGCGATGTGGGTGAGCCACTCACGCTGCTCGGTGAAGAGATCGTCCGACCACCACTGCTCGCCGTCGAGCCTGCTCGCGATCTGGAGCACCCACCGCGACGGCACCCGCTCCATATTCCGTCGCAAATCCCCCCGGGGCACGCACAGCACCTGCCCAGCCGCGCCGGCCAGGGCGGCAAGCAACTGGCGGTGCTGGCGCTCGACCCGCTCGGCGCGCTGGGGTAGCTCTTCACCGGTCGCGGTCCGCTCGTGATCAGGGAGGAGCGAGTCGTCATGGGTCGGTGACGGGAACAGGCCCTCCGCCAGGCCGAGCACGATGACGAGGTCGAGGTCGAGCCCGACCCCCAGGCCCACCGGCCCGACGAGCACCCCCTCGCCCATGCGCCCCACCCGACCGAGATCTGTCTCCAGCTCCTGCTCCAGGGTGCGGGTGAACGTCTCGAGCTCGACCGCGGGTTCGACGTCGTGGAGACTCGACAACCGCCCCAGTGCCGCCTCCACCTTCTCGGCGGCCTTCTGTTCGGCCACCGGCCAGGTGGCTCGCCGGCGTTCGTCCCCGAACAACGACCGGAGATGGTTGCCGGCCCACTCGGCACGCTCCTTCCAACTGCGTGTTCCACCGGCCTCACGGGCCAGGTCGTCAATCAGTCCGACCACAAAGTCCCGTAAGGCCCGTGCCCGTTCCGCCTCGGTGCGCAGGCGCTCGGCCTTCCATGGCGGCGCATCGGGATCGTCGTCTGCGCTCGTGGCCTCCTCGTCGCGCTTCTCGGCGAAGGTGGCAAGCCGCGTGTCCCAGTCGTAGCGCCCCGACACGACGGCGGCGTCACGCGAGATCCGTTCCCATCCGGTGACCGGGACGGGGCGACCCTGCACGCGCAGGCGACCACCGGCCAGCCACGCGAAGACATCCTCGCGGCGAAACCCCGTCTCGGGGAGAGCGAGTAGCCCGAGGAGCGTGCGGCCCATGACCCGCGCCGACGGCGACATGACCGCGGCACCGTTGAGGGTGATGCCCGCAGCGCTCAATTGCTCGTAGGCCAGGCGGTCGTAGGGCTCGGGACTCGTGTGGAGGATAGCCATGCGATCAAGCCGGGTTCCGGCACGGGCGGCGTCGACAACACACCGCACGGCGACCCGGACCTCCTCGTCGCAATCGGACGCCGTAATGATCCGCGTGCGGCCGACCTCCACCACACTGAGTGGATCGACGTCCGCCGGGTGGGCGGCGGCGGCGGCCTGTGCCCCGATGCGGCGAACTGATCGCCCGACCTCGGCGTCGGCTTCGTGGTCCCCGGTCGTCCCGGGCTGCACGACCAGGTTGGCAACGGCACCGACGACGCCCAGCAGCTCCCCACCATGGCGGGACACCTGCTCGGGGAGGTAGACGATGACCTGCCCGAGTCCGCGTACGGCTCTCTCGTCCGCGCGCAACGTGCTCACGGCTGCTTCCAGCAGGTCCTCCTCGTCGTAGAACGCCGGCTCCAGCGCGGCGCGGGCGGCTCGGTGCAGCCGAACGACGTCAGCGGCCCGCCGGCTACTCCGGGCGAGCGCGCCGAGCGCGCCGTCGGAGAGGTCACGCAGCTCCTTGTAGGCGGCTATGAGTGCAGTCTCGGTGGCGGCATGGCCGGCTACCGGCGCGAAAATGCCCGGCTGCTCAGCCAGGGCCGAGCGCAACGCCGCCGCGATGACGGGGGTGGAGACAGGACGGCGGCCGCTCCCAGCGAGCTGCGATGAGCCGAGGAGCTCGGCCAGGCGGTAGACGGTGAGGAAGGAGACGGCCGCCATGCCAATGCCCTTCTCGCACACGCGCCCGAGGGAGCCCGTGGCCAGGAGGCGGCGCGTCGCCACGCCGACGTAGTTCGACGGCACGACGACCGTGACCGGTGCGAGCGGATCGTTCCCCTTGGCCAGGCTGATGGTCGAGCGCAGTTCGTGGGCGGCGGGCCGGCCGTACCGCACCCACCTGACAGTCACGCCCACGAACGCCGATGGTATGCCCTGGCTGTTCGCACCGTCCGGAGGAACCGGGCGTATCGCCGGAGCAACGCCGGTGCTTCGGGCCCCGCGACGACGGACTGCGTTTAGACGGCGAGCAGCTGGTTTGAAATCAGCGCACCGAGCTCGGCGGGCGGCACCGGCGGGCTGAACAGGTACCCCTGGGCCTGGGGGCAGTTGCGATCCCGCAGCGCAGTGGCCTGGCTGGCCGTCTCCACGCCCTCTGCCACCACGGTCAGGTCGAGCGCCTTGGCCATGGCCAGGATGGCGTCCACGATCGCCGTGTCCTCGGCCGATGTGCCGACACCGGCGGTGAAGAGTTGATCGATCTTGACGATGTCGACAGCCAGACGCTTGAGGTGGCTCAAGGAGGAGTAGCCCGTCCCGAAATCGTCGACGGCGATCCGGAATCCGTGCGCACGGAGTCTTGCGATGGCATCGGGCATCATCTCGTCCTCGCTGAAGAGCGTTGACTCGGTGATCTCGAGGACGATGTTGTGCGGATCCACGCCGACGCGCCGGGCGATCTCGGGCAACTCGAGGATGCGGGGGGACCGCAGCTGCACAGGGGAGACGTTGATCGACATGGAGAAGGGCATGTCCGGGGCGATGGACAAGGTCCGACTGAGCTCGACGCAGGCGAGCTCGAAAATGCGGATGCCGATCGAATCGATGAGACCCGTCGATTCCGCCAAGGGGATGAACTCACTCGGCCCGATCAGGCCGAGTACGGGGTGTTGCAACCGCACGAGCGCTTCGGCTCCAACAATCACCCGGTTAGCCAGCGACACGATCGGTTGGTAGTGCACAATCAGGTCTCCGTCGTCGACGGCCCGGCGTAGCGCCTCCATGGTCTCAAGGTGCGAGGTCACAGCGACCCGCATGGACGGCTCAAACAGCTCGACACGGCTTCTGCCCTGCGCCTTCGCCCTGTACATCGCAGTGTCGGCGTCCGCCAGCAGGCGGTCCGGCGAGACACTATCCCCACCGAGCGCAACGCCGATGCTGGCAGATATGTAGACGGAACCGTGGCCGCGGCCCACCTCGAAAGGTTTCTCGAACACCTCCTGCAGCACCCGCTCGCCCACCTCGTAGGCCTCGGCCAAGGACTGCACGTTCTCCGAAATGAGCACGAACTCGTCGCCGCCGAAGCGGGCGACCGTGTCGCCGCTCCGACACGTCCGGCGGAGGCGACCGGCCACTTCCTTGAGCGCGCGGTCGCCCACCGAATGTCCCTTGGAGTCGTTCAGGATTTTGAAGTGATCCAGATCGATGAACGTCACGGCGACGCCGCTCCCGACCTCGTCGAGGCGCGTGATCGCATGGTCCAGTCGATCGCCCAGCAGATAGCGGTTCGGCAGGCCTGTCAAGGCGTCGTGCATGGCGTGGAAGGCGATCTTCGCCTCGGCGAGGTGACGGTCGGTGATGTCACGAGCGTTAATGATGATCCGTTCGACGACAGGGTCGAGGAGGAGGTTGGTGATCAGCGCCTCAATCCAGATGAAGGATCCACCGGGACGGATCACCCGCAACTCCACGGATTCGCTCGCACCGGGCTCGCCCACCACGTGCTTGAGCGCCGCCTCAAAGATGGAGCGGTCCTCCGGGTGGACGACTTGAAGAAGGCTCGTGCCCACCAGGGTGTCGAGTGACCGGGCCAGGAACGCCTCTATCCCCGGCGTGGCGAACGTCACGGTCCCTTCGGCGTCAATGGCGACGACCACGTCGAACGCCTGGTGCAGGATCGCCTCAAGCCAGGCCTCGTTCCGTTCCAACTTCTCTGACGCCTCAATCCGCTCGGACACGTCGCGACCGTGCACGATCACAGCATCGATCGCGGGTGTCCCGAGGAGGTTCGTGGCGGTGAACTCGAACCACATATATGTGCCATCGGCCCGGCGGATACGACATTCGTAGGGATCGCGAGGGTTGGATCCCGCGAGCGCACGGCCGAAAGCGGCGGCGGTCTCCTCCAGATCCTCGGGATGCACGTACAAAGCGATGTGCGACCCGACAATGATTTCGGACGCGCTGAGGCCGAGCATCTCCAGGGTCGTCGGAGTGGCGAACGTGATGACGCCGTCTTCGGATATGCCGACGATCAGGTCGAACGCGTTCATGATGATGGCGTCCAGCCACGCCTCCCGGAGCGTGAGCTCCTTCTGCGTGTCCTCCTGCGCACTCATGTCCGTGACCAGGACGAGGCCCCCGGTGATGGTGGCCCCATCGTCGCGGAGTGGGCTGGTGGCCAGGCGTACGGCGACCTCGGTCCCGTCGGCTTTGACCAGGTGCGTGGTGATCGGGAGCCGCACGCCGCTGGTGAAGTTCCGACCGAGCTCAACGAGGAGGTCGTTCACTTCGCGGGGACTCACCAGGTTGAAGGCGGAGATCCCGACGAGCTCGTCAATCGGCCGGTCGAGGATTTCGGCCATGCGGTGATTGGCGAAGGTGGTGACCGCAGACGTATCGAGGGTCCAGATTCCTTCGTCTGCCGTCTCGAGCACCTGGCGGAACCATGAGTCCGTGACCAGCTTGTCGGTCACGTCCTGCAGGTTGAGGACGATGCCCTCGGCTTCGTCGCGGCCCGGAAGAATGGTCGCGACACCTTCAACGTGACGCCATTCCCCCAACCGGGTGCACATCCTCACCTGCACGTCGACACGCGCCGCGGCATCTTCCTGCGCCGCAGCGATCACCGCGACCGCGCGTTCGGCATCATCGGGGTGGACGTAGACAATGAGCGAGGTTCCGCGTTGCCGCTCGGGATCAAAACCCAGCAGCACCTGCGCGGCCGGATTGGCGTACAGGAGCTCGCCGTCGAAGCCGACCACGACGATCAGATCAGCGGCGTTCTGGACCAGGGCGCGGAGCCTCGCCTCACTTCGCCTGGGCACGGTTTCCGACCGAGACTGGTCGTCCGGGATTCGGGGGACGCTTTCGAGCGCACTGACCTCATGGCCTGCGTCGACGTCAACGTTCTCGCGCACGTGCCCAACCCGTGGCTCGCGCAATGAACCGGATTCCATCGGAATCCCACCCCCATCGTTCCCCAGCGTCCAGAAGACGCCCCTCACATGGAAGTTTAGTCCTCAAATCGGATTCCTTACCATCGGAAGTGTCCCGCAGCCCCCTTGCACCCCGGCTCAGGGGTTGCATCGTCATGGAATACGAACGTATGTTCGTGAGCGATGGATCGTGAGTACGAGCTCGACTCGCTTCGCCGCTCCCTGGCGATGCTCCGCCCGGGGGCCCAGGCGCTCAACCGGGAGGAGGCCGCCGAGCTCGTCGGCGAACTGCAGCTGCTGGAGCGTCAGGTACGTCATTTGCGAGACGGCCTGCAGAGGCTGCTGGACGAGACCCCCACCTGACGCGCCGCGTCGTCCGTTGTCGTCGCGACTCAGCTCGGGCCGTCGCCGTTGGTGGTCGCTGCTCCGTCCGAGCCCTGACCACCCGGCACGCAGGCCAGCTGCCGCGGGGCGTTCGATCGGACCCTCGGGGTGGGCCCTGACTGATCGCAACCATGCTGCGTGCCGTGCTGGTCGGCAACGAGTGCCATCGCCAAAACACCGTGGTCCGCGTTGTTCCCGCCCCCATGGTCCAGTGGCGGAGAAGGCGGCGGCGTGGGGTGCGGCGGGGGCGGGGGTGGTGACGGTTTGGGCGGCGGCGTGGGGTGCGGCGGGGGCGGGGGTGGTGACGGTTTGGGCGGCGGCGTGGGGTGCGGCGGGGTGGATGGCGGCGGCGGCGGCGTTGTTACCGGCGGCGGTGCCCTCGGCGGCGCCGGGCCCGAACCAGTCTGCGTGGTCGGAGTGACGAACTTGAGCAACGTCACGCTTGGTGCTGGGCCCGGAGGCGTACCCAACGATGTTTGGGACGTGAGCAAGCTGGCCTGCGCCGGCGCGGCGTTCGGTGACGGGGCGTGAGGCACTGGGACCGTTGGTGAGGAGGTGTCCGTGTTCGTGGTCGTGCCGATGCCCGTCCCGGGGGGAGGGTGCAGACGGAAGTTCGGCGTACCGAGTGAGGGGCCCGGTGATCCGGTCGTGAGGTGAGGGGCCGGGTGGCCGCCCGGCGTGCCACTCAGCCCGAGGGCGAGGAGGAGCGCCATGGTCGCGCCCATGGTCGTGACGCCGGTGCGGCGCATCCACGGAGTGGCACTGGCTACCGGCGTCCGGACCGGCGCGCCGACAATTGGCGCGGGCGGCGCTTCAGCGGTACCGAACGTCCCGGAGAGGAAGACGTCCTCCAGGTTGGTGACGCGCTCCTCTCTGTGTTCCCCGGACATCGATCCCCCCATTCCCTCGGATCGTCCCCTCGTGAGACATAGCGGTGCTATATCCCAGGCGCTTCAGGCGATTCCCTCCTTCGTGGTCCCCAAAGTCCCTCGCTGGGCGCCCTCCGTTCCCTTGAGGACGACCTCCAGCGCGCTACATCTCCGAATTCCAGTTAACGCCTGGCCACCCGGGATGTCCATGGCATTTCAGTAAATTGACGCTAAGACCTCCCGACGCGCTGATCTCAGACAACACGCGGTGAATCCATGAGCCATTCCAGGTCGGCCACGGTGCGGGACAGGTCCGAGGCCAGGTGGCCCCCGAGGCGTCGACGGAAGACGTCGGCGAGCGACCGGTAGTACCAGATTTGCGAACTGGCCGGTGCGCTGAAGCGGTTCCACAGGTCCTCCCCGAACTCGAGGTAGTCCCTGACGATGGCCCTTGCGTTGTGCAACTTGTCTGCCGCGGAGACCCGCAACACTTCTACGGGTGCCTCCTCAAGGTGGCGGAGATACCGCTCCTTGCGCTCCCGCCACGGCGGCTTGGGTTTCTCATCGGTGTCGCTGAGCGCCATCACCAGGTCGGCGACGAGATCGCCGAATTCGAGCCGGATGAGGTCCAGGGTCGCCTTGCCGCCCTGGTCCTCCACCGCATCGTGCAGAAGGGCGGCAATGCCTTCGTCCTCGCTACCACCGTTCTCCAGCACCAGCCCGGCAACGGCCATGAGGTGCGAGAGGTAAGGGATGTCGGTGCTCTTGCGCCTCTGCGTGCGGTGGAGGTCCGAGGCGAGGGCAAACGCCGCATCGAATCGATCGGTGAGCTCCACCTTTGTCTCCTTTGGAGTTCGGTCCCGCAGGCCATTCCCCCGTGTCGACATTGCCACCCGACTCGTACGGGTGTCCACCTTGACGGTCCTCACCCCACAGTTCCCTAACACGCCCGTCACCTCGCTTTGACATGTCTGATCGACACTCCGATGAGGAACCGAGGACGAGGAGAGGACGACGTGCGCAACCTTTGGACGAACGGTGTCAACCGGTGGAGCGGACTCGGTACGGCCGGGCGGGTGTGGTGGACTGGCGCGACCGCCGTCGCGCTGGCCGCGGTGCTGGCGTTCGGCACGACGACGATCGTCCATGCGACCGGTCACAGCACACCGCCATCCTCAGCCGCCGCGCCAGGGGGCTCGCGGGCCGGCGGCACTGCAGTCACAGGAGCCACGACGGCGGGTTCGGGGTCGATGCCCGGCATGGCGGGGATGCCCGCTGGAGCGCCCGGTGCGGATACCGGTTCGGTTCCCTCCTCCACCGCTTCGACTGCCTGTCCGAACGTGCACGGTGCGACGGTGATGTCCAATGGCATGGTCATGGCGCCGGTCCCCTCCGGCTCGCCCACCGACGCCCAGCAGGCCGGGGCTAACCAGCTCGTGGCCGAGACCACCGCGACGCTGCAGCGGTACGCATCGGTGTCGGCGGCCACCGCAGCGGGGTACATGCCCGCGACCAATCCGAACGGACGGGTGGTCCACTACATGAACTGGCAGGTCGTCCGGAGCGCTGACGTGCTGGACCCCGCCCGCCCCTCCGCCCTGGTGTTCGCCAACACCGTGAGCGGACCAGTGCTCCTCGGCGCCATGTACATGGGCGCCGGACCCTGCCAACCCGGACCCGACGTCGGCGGGCCGCTCACGCAGTGGCACGCGCATGACAACCTCTGCGTGTCAGCCAACCACCAGGTGGTGGGCAACACCGACGTCACCGGTGCATGCACGACCGGAACGCACAGCACGTCCATGTACTTCATGCTCCACGTCTGGACCGCCCCGTCGCTCGCGGCCACACATCAGTTCCAGGCCGATCTCACCCGTTCCCTGATCGCACCGATCATCCGGTCGGGTCAGGCATAACTGTGACGGCGAAGCCGGTGCTGCGCATACCGGCACGGTCCGTGCAGATCGGGCTGGGCGTCCTGTGGCTGCTCGACGGCATGCTGCAGTTGCAGCCGAGCATGTTCGGTCCTGCCTTCGCCACCCACGTGATCATGCCCTCGGCCATGGGCCAACCCGGCGTGGTGTCGTCTGCCATCACGCAGGCGGCTCACTTCATGGCCGTGGATCCGGCACTGGTCAATGTCGTCTTCGCAGGCGTGCAGCTCCTGATCGGCGCCGGCCTGCTCGTCCGGGAGACGGTGAAACCGGCGCTGATCGTCTCGTTCGCCTGGGGGTTCGGCGTGTGGTCAATGGGGGAAGGCTTCGGCGGCCTGTTGACGGGCTCCGCCTCGCCGCTCACCGGCGCACCCGGTGCCGCGTTGCTCTACCTCATCATCGGCGTGCTGGTGTGGCCCCGCCGGAGAGCCGAGGACGTACCGGGTCCGGCCGCCGCCGAAGGACTGTTCGGAGCGGGGGGCGGCCGTGCCCTCTGGGCGGCGCTGTGGTGCGGTCTCGGGACCCTCTGGCTGCTCCCGGCCACGAGCGCAGGGGGTGCGCTGTCGGGCGCGCTCAGCAACGCGTCCTCGGGTGAGCCCAGCATGCTGGCCCACTTGCAGCTCTCCCTATCGCATGCGCTGGCTGGAGGTGCCGGGACCGCCGCGGCCGTCGTCGCGGGACTGCTGTCCTTCGTGATCGGGCTCGGTCCCTTGTTCGTCCGGCGCTACGCGCTGTTCCTGGTGGCCGGCGTGGCGTTGTCGCTCGACTGCTGGGCCTTCGGCGAGTCGTTCGGGCAGATCTTCACCGGCTTGGCGACCGACCCCAACACCGGCCCGCTCCTCATCCTGTTGGCGCTCACCATCTGGCCCGTCGGTACGCGGGCGATCGCCCCGGCGAGTGCGCGCGCCGCAACACCCTCACTCGTGAATCCGTTGACGGGTTCACTCGCCTCGTAGCCGCGCCGCGAGTGGGCGCTGGCTCAGAGACGAGGTCGGCTCAGAGACGAGAGTTGTAGCTGAGCAGCACCGCGTTTGCGTTCCTCGCCGCAGCAGCGATGGCGGCCGCGGGGGAGGCGCCCTGGGTGAACATGCCCTGCTCGGCCGCGAGGATGGCGTTCCGCACATCGACGTAGGGACCGATCACCGAGCCGGAGGTGGCGACGTCGTGGACGCCGTTGTTGAGTTGGCTGTACGCCACCTTGTACCCGGGGTACTTCTGCCAGAGCTGCTGCACGGTCGGGGTCTGGGTCGACGACTTGCGGATGGGGATGTACCCGGTGCCGGCCGCCCAGGTGGCCTGGCTGGAGGTGCTGTCGAGGAAGGCGACGTACTGCCATGCGGCCGCCTGCTGCGCTGGGGGCACCTTGTTCGAAATGAAGAGGCCCGAGCCACCCGGCTCTATCCCACCCTTGATGGAGCCGCTCAGGACCGGAAAACTGCCGATCCCGAGCTGCACGTTGGAGTACGACCCGCCGTTGAGGACCTGGGTGATGGTGCCGAGCGCGGCGGATGTGTCGATCGTCATGCCGTACTTGCCGGCCCCTATCCCGAGCAGGTTGTCAAAGGCGTTGGGACCGGTCGCCGGGTTGGTGGTGGCATAGCCGCTCTTCACCAGCTGGTTGAGATCGGTGAAGATCTGCTTGCCGAGCTTGCTGTTGAACGACACCGCGGTGGCGCGGCTGCTCCGACCGTTGTTGTGGTTGGCGAACAGGCTGTTGGCCGTGGCCAGCCATGTCTCGAGATGCCACGCGTCGACCTTGAGGCCCACCCCGCTCCCGCTCGCCTTGAGCGCCTTGGCATCGGCGATGAATTGCGGCAGCGTCGCGGGCGGCACGTTCGGGTTGAGACCCGCTTTCTGGAAGGCGAGCTTGTTGTAGTAGAGGATCGGGTTCGAGACGGCGAACGGCATGCCCTCTTGCACCCCGTTGACCTTCCAGTAGTTGAGCGGCTGGGCCAGGAAGTCCGACGTGGCGTAGTGTGTCGCGTTCATGCAGGACTGGGCCGGGAGGATGGAGCCCGTATCCATGACCTCCTGGGTGCGCTGGTCCTCCAGCTGCGCCACCGCCGGCAGCTGGCCGTTGCTCAGCCCGGCCTGGTACTTCTGCCAGGTGTCGTCGTAGCTCGGCTGGTTGACGAGGGTGACGTGCACCTTGGACTGCGAGCTGTTGAAGGCGTCGGTGAGGGTGGCCAGGGTCTGGCCGTTGGCCCGCACCATCGACTCCCAGACATTGATGTTGACGGGACCCTTCGCGGCCCTGAGCGCGGCCAGTGGACAGGCCGGCAGCTTGGCGCTGGCCCGCGCGGCGGCGCCCGCCGGCGCCACCGAGACGGTGAGAGAGGTGAGGCTCCCGCTAACCGAGAGGAGCACCGCTGCACACATGGGCAGCCGGTTCCGTCTGGCGCTCATTCCAGCCTCACGTGACACATGTTCGCAGGTGTACGGGTCCTTGCCTAAGGCCGAAGGTCCCGAAAATCACTTCACCGCGCCAGCCGTGAGGCTACGGACCAGCTGCTTCTGGAACACGATGAGCAGGATCAGGAGCGGGACGAAGGCGATGACCGCGCCGGCCAGGGACACGTTCAGCTGGTCGGCCTGGGTGCCGACCAGCTCCTTCAGCCCGATCTGGACGGTGTAGAGCGGTGTGTTCCCGCCGGTCGCCACGAGGGGCCAGAGGTACTGGTTCCAGGCAGCCAGGAACGAGAACACGGCCAGAGCGGCCACCACCGGTCGGGCCAGCGGGACCGCCACGCGCCACATGAAACGCCAATGGCCGTAGCCGTCCAACCGGGCCGCTTCTTCCAGGTCCTTGGGGATGGCCAGGAAGGCCTGCCGGAGGAGGAAGATCCCGAAACCCGTGGCGAGGAACGGTACGGCGAGACCCGCGTAGGAGTTGAACCAGCCGAGCGAGGTCACCGTGTTGAGGTTGGTGATGAGAGTGACCTCGAAGGGGATCATCAAGGTGGCCAGGCACACGAGGAAGAGCGTCCGGCGGAAGGGGAAGCGCAGGAAGGCGAAGGCGTAGCCGGCCAGGATGGACGTGATGATCTGCGCCACCACAATGGTGATCGACACGACGGCCGAGTTGGCCAGGTACGTCGACAGGTGACCCGACGTCCAGGCGGTGGAGTAGTTGTGCCACTGCGGGTGGTTCGGGAAGAGGGGCGGCGGCTGCTCGGCTATCTGACCCTCCTTGAGGAGTGAGTTCACGACGGCCATGTAGACCGGGAAGAGGATCACGATGGCTGCCGCCGTGAGCGCGGCGTAGTTGGCCGTCAGCCGCGCCCGGCGCCGCCTTCGTGCCCGGCGCGCGTTGCGGGCGAGGGTGGCGTCGGGGGTCGGGTCTGTTAACGACGTCTCAGCGTCCATAGCTGACTCGCTTCTCCAAGAACCGCATCTGCACGAGGGTGAGCAGCAGGGTCAGCACGAACAGCGCGATCGACATGACCGCCGCCGCCCCGGCGTTGTTCTCCTGCTGCAGGGTGGTGACGATGTTGTAGATGAGCACGTTGGTGTGCAGGCGCGCCGGATCGTTGCTGAACCCGATCAGGATGTCGATCTGGCCGAAGGTCTGGAACGCGTAAATGGTCCCGACCACGATGGCGAAGAAGATCGTCGGTGACAGGAGGGGGATCGTCACGCGCCAGAACCGGGTCCAGGCGGTGGCCCCGTCGATCCGCGACGCTTCGAGCACCTCTTCGGGGACCGATTGGAGCCCGGCCGACATGATGATGAACGACAGGCCGAGGAACTGCCAGATGCTCATGACCGCGATGGCGGGGAGCGCCCAGGTCGTGTTCTCCAGCAGCGGCGGCTGGGTGCTGATGCCGAGCCAGGGCAGCAGCCCGACGATGGGGTTCATGAGCGTGCCGAACACGACCGCGGCGACGGCAACCGAGCTCACCACCGTGGAGGAGAAGATGGTGCGGTAGATGCGCAGCCCGGCCAGCTTGCGCTGGGCGGCGACGGCGAGCACCAGGCCGAGCAGCAGCGAAATCGGGACCACCAGCGCGACGAAGATGACCGTGGTCAACAGGCTCTCGAGGAAGTTGCTCGAGCTCAGCACGTGACCGAATTGGTGCAGGCCGACGTAGCGGCTGGGCAATCCGGGGACCGGGGGGCTCTGGTAAAGGGCCACCTTGAAGTTGCGGATGAACGGGTAGAAGGAGAAGACGGCGAAGACCGCCAGGGCGGGCAGCACGAGCCCGTAGCCGAGCAAGGCCTCACGCCGGAGTCGGCTCCGCCGCGAGTGAAGGAGTCGGGGTGGGCTGAGCTCGACGGTGGTCATGGCGGGGGACTCACACGGTCGCCTGTCCCCGTGGCGAACAGGTGCAGTGTTCCGGGGTCGACCCGGACCGACACCCGCTCCCCCTGATCGGGTCGCGGCGCCGACCAGCTCTGGCGCACGACCAGATGACTCTCGTCGCCGGTGCGGGCGATCACGTGGGCTTCAGCCCCGAGCAGCTCCACCAGAACGACGGTGGCACTGATGTCGCCGTGCGCTTCCGTCGTCAACGACATCGACTCGGGACGGACGCCGGCGACAACTTCCTGGCCCGGCGTGAGCGCAGCCGTGAGGGACGCAGGGGGGTACAGCACGCCGTCGGTCACCGCCACGAGGAGTGCACCGTCAGGGCCGGATGCGACCCGCCCCGGCATCAGGTTCATGCCCGGGCTGCCGAGGAAGCCCGCCACGAACACGTTGGCCGGGTGCTCGTACAGCTCGGTCGGGGTGGCCACCTGCTGCAGCACCCCGTGGTTCATGACGGCGATGCGATGTCCCATCGTCATGGCCTCCACCTGGTCGTGCGTGACGTACAGGGTCGTTGTCTTGAGACGGGATTGGAGCGCCACGATGTCGGCCCTGGTCTGCACTCGGAGCGCGGCGTCAAGGTTCGACAGCGGTTCGTCCATCAGGAAGACCAACGGGCTGCGAACGATGGCCCTGGCCAACGCCACACGTTGGCGTTGGCCGCCCGACAGCTGGGCAGGCTTGCGCGACAGGAGCCCGTCCAGGTCCAACGTGGTCGCGACCTCGGTCACCATGCGTTCGCGCTCGACCTTGTCCACGCCACGCTGGCGCAGTGGGAACTCAATGTTCCGAGCCACCGTCAGATGCGGATAGAGCGCGTAACTCTGGAACACCATGGCGATGTCGCGGTCTTTGGGGTCGATGTCGTTGACCACGCGGTCACCGATGGTGACGGTGCCCGAGGTCGGCTCCTCCAATCCGGCGACGGTGCGCAGGACGGTGGTCTTGCCGCACCCCGACGGGCCCAGTAGCACCAGGAGCTCACCATCCTCAACGTCAAGGGTGAACCGATCAACGGCTGTCGTCTCGTCGAAGCGCTTCGTGACCTCATGGAAGAGGACTCGGGCCAAGCGTCACCCCCAGGCAGCAGATACGGGTTCACCGTAGTTAAGCCGACACGCTGCCCGTCGGGGCGTGCCGTGCACGCATTCGTGCTTGGGGTTTAGCGCCAGCCCTTCATGAGATCGGACTTCATCAGCTCGCCCCACTCACCCGGCGGGCGCGAGGGGGCTGCGGTCGGAGCGCCAATGACGGGACCGGCGGCGGGCGATCCGGGGATGTCGCACCCTGTGGAGACGAAGGGGAGGAGCTGGGGAAGATCGGGCACGGCGAGCTTGGGGTGCACGAAATCGAACGTGAACGCCAGGTTCGTCAGGTGCCGGGGCCACGCCCCGAACATGGGCATGGTCGCATCCCGCGGCGTGAGGGGGTTGAGCTTCCAGTTCCACTGAATGAAGCGGAGCACCGACGTGTGGTCGTAGGCGTAGGAGGAGAGGCGGGGATTGTCCGGTGATCCCTTCGTGAAGGGTGAGGCGATGATGCACGGCACCCGGAAACCCGTGAGCACCTTGCTGATCTTGCCGCTGGCGTCACGGACGACATCGGAGGTGTCGATGTACTGGTTGCCGGGAGCCGCCGTCGGCGGAGCGACGTGGTCGAAGAATCCACCCCACTCGTCGTAATTGATGATCAGAACCGTCTTGGACCACAGTGGGCCGTTGGCCACCGCGTGGAAGATCTCCGACAGGAACGCATCGCCGGCGCGGATATCGGCGAGCGGATGGTCGTCACCGGAGGTCCCGCTGCCTTCGTCCAGGAAGCGCGGGTCGACGAACGACACGTTGGGGAGGGTGCCGGCGGCGGCATCAACGAGGAAGGAGGGGTAGGGCTCGGAAATGGGCAGGTACTTGGCACCCCACAGCGCGGTAAACGGTACGTCGCTGAAGTAGTAGCGGCCGCTCGGCCCGCCGGGTTGGTTCAGCCGATCCCAGATTGTGGGCACGGTGGCCGGTGCGACCGGGAGGTGCGAGCCGGTCGGTGCCATCGTGTTGTCGATCCGGTCTGTCTGCGCCGCGTGCTGGAAGAAGCGGTTCGGGTACGTCGGGCCCAGGATGGAGCAGAAGTAGTTGTCGCACGTCGTGTAATGCATGGCCAGAGGCGAGGTGAAGGTGCGCTGGCCGGCCAGGTAGTAGCTGAGGGCGTAGGCGGAGTTGCCCGGATCCTTGGCGAACCCGTTCATGGCGCCGTTGTTCCATTGGATACGCCCGCCGGTGTAGCCGTGGTCCTGGTCCCCCAATCCACAGCCGTTGAACTGGTGCTCGTGGTAGATGCCGTGCTGCTTGCCCTTCGTGTCCTGGTAGGTGAACGACGCGAAGCGCTCCTCGTCCACGACGGTGCCGTCGGGGTCGACCCCGATGCCGTTGGCACCTGGAAGCCACCCCATGAAGTGGTCGAAGCTGCGGTTCTCCATCATGACGACGACGACGTGCTCGACCGGCGAAATACCGGGAACCGACATGAGCGACGGGATGGAGATCGGCCCGAGGTTCGGGGCCAACCGGGCTCCGGCGCTTCCGCTGCCCGCCAGTGGCGCGCCGATAGCCGCGCCGGCGACACCGACGGCGCCCTTCAGAAAATCCCGCCTGCTGGGGGGCATGGTGCGTCCTCACCTCACTCGGCCATCACGCCTGGCCGCCGGACCGCAGATTACCGGTGGACCCTCCAGCCGTCATACCTGCTGGTCGTCACCGTGACCTCCGGGTGAGGGCACCGTGACGAAGTCGGGGCGGCCCTCCTGGGACCTTCTGGGGGCGTGCTCAGGGCGGCCAGCCTGCACAAATGGTGAGGCCGTAGGTGAAATGGAGCACTTGCGTTATCCCAACAAGTAGAACGGGGGGGTGATCAGAGTGTTCCGAGGTACTGACCGGCGGAGTGACTCCCGCCCCCGGATCGGACTTGTGCTCGGCGCCGGAGGCGTGGTGGGCCAGGCATATCAAGCCGGGGTCCTTGCCGCGCTGGAACGTGAGGCCCGCTGGGACCCTCGCGATGCCGACATCATCGTCGGCACCTCCGCCGGCTCGGTCACTGGAGCCGCCCTCCGGGTCGGCGTGCCGGCAACCGACCTTGCCGCGACCACCTACGGCGTGCCCACGTCGCGCCGAGGCGGCGCTCTGCTGGAGCGGATCCTCCCCCCCGACGCCGGACCGCTCCCGGTCCCATCGGTGCGCTCCCTCCTGCGACCGTGGAACCCGCCCTCACCCGCGCTGATCACCCGCGTGGCACGGCGGCCGTTGGCCTTCCGGCCCGATGTGGCGTTCGTGACCATGTTGCCCAAAGGGCAGGTCGACATCACGGATCGGGCCCGTGCCCTCGACGAGTTCATCGGTGACGCGTGGCCCAAGGGCTTGCGCATCTGTGCCATCCGTCGTTCGGACGGCGCGCGTGTCGTCTTCGGGCGTGAGGGTGCGCCGACGGCCAAGCTGGCACAGGCTGTGCTGGCGTCGTGCGCCATCCCCAGTTACTTCGCGCCGGTCACGATTGACGGCAAGGAATATGTCGACGGAGGCGTGCACTCGGTCACCAACGCCGACGTCCTCAAGAACGAGGGACTCGACATCGTCGTGGTCGTCTCGTCCATGTCGGCCGCCCATGGCAACGCCCACGGTCCCGACGGCTTCCTGCGGCGTTCGGTGCACAATCGCATGGAACGCGAGATCACCCGGCTGGAGCAGAACGGGGCGGCGGTCATCCGCTTGGAGCCCGGTGGCGAGTCCCGCCGCGTCATGGGCCTGCGGGCGATGGCCGAAGATCGAGGGCCGCGGGTGATTGAAGCCGCCTACGAGGAGACCCGGGTCAGGATCCGCTCCATCCCCTTCATCGCCTCGCTCGGGGAACCCGACCGGGCCACCGCGGCGGTCTGACGTTCCGGCGCCGGTTCTGGCGCTGATCCGGCCCCGCCCCAGGAGAGATTTCCGCTGGTTGGGTGTACCGTTCGTGCCCTGAGACCTGCAGTCCCTCGTTGAAGGGAGACACGCTGTGAGCCCTGACCGGCTGAGCCCTTTGGACGCCTCGTTCCTCCACATTGAGGACGGCGTCAGCCACATGCACATCGCCTCGGTGGCCATTTTCGAAGGACCCGAACCCCCCTTCGAGGAGATCGTGTCCATGGTGGACTGCAAGCTGGGACTCGTTCCCCGCTACCGCCAGGTCGTGAAGTTCGTCCCCTTCGACCTCGGTCGCCCGGTGTGGGTGGACGACCCGCACTTCAACATTGAGTACCACCTCCGCCACACTGCGCTCCCCTCCCCCGGGGGCGAATCCGAGCTGCGCAAGCTGGTCGGTCGGGTCATGTCCCAACAGCTGGACCGCTCCAAGTCGCTGTGGGAGATCTGGGTGGTCGAGGGGCTGGAGGACGGTCGCTGGGCCATGCTGTCGAAGACGCATCACGCCATGGTCGACGGCGTGGCCGGCACCGACCTGCTGGCGGTGATCATGGACCTCTCCCCGGAGGTCACCCGGCCCGATGTGGCGGCATGGACCGCCCAACCGAGTCCGAGCGGCGCGGATCTGGCGCGCGACGCCGTGGTCAACATGGTGCGGTCCCCCTACGAGCAGCTCCGGGCGGCGCGGGCGTCGACCCGCGCCCTGCGCCAGGGGTTCTCGTACGCCAAGGAGGTTGGCCAGGGCGTGGTGGCGATGGCCGGGCTGGTCCGGGCCACCCCCATGTCGTCACTCAACGGCCCGATCGGACCCCACCGGCGGTACGCGTGGGCCTCCACATCGGTGGACGACATCAAGAGGGTACGCAAGAACCTCGGCGGGACGTTCAACGACGTTGTCCTCGCGTCCATCACCAACGGGTTCCGTGAATTGCTGCTGTCGCGCGGCGAGGATGTCGAGCGCGTCGTGCGGACACTCGTGCCGGTCTCGGTTCGCCCGCGCGATTCGAGCGGCAAGGCGGTCGGGGACGGGACCTTCGAGAACAAGGTGTCGGCCATGTTCGCCGAGCTCCCGATCAGCATTGATGACCCGGCCGAGCGGCTCCACGCCATTACCGCGCAGATGGATGGGTTGAAGGACTCAAAGCAGGCGCTCGCCGGTGAGGCACTGACGTCAATGTCGGGGTTCGCACCGCCGATGCTGCTCGCCATGGGGATGAGACTGGCCACGCGCGCGGCGCAACGCAACGTCAACACGGTGACGACCAACGTGCCGGGGCCGCAGTTCCCGCTGTACGCGGCCGGCCGGAAGATGATCCGCGCCTTCCCCTACGTGCCCCTCGGCGGCCAGATCCGCATCGGCATCGCCATCTTCTCCTACGACGGCGAGGTCAACTTCGGGGTGACCGGCGACTACGACACGACACCGGACCTTGACGTGCTGACCGCAGGCATTGAGGACGGCATGACCCAGATGCTCAAGCACACCGGGTAGCTTCACTGGGATTGACGACGGCGACTGGGTGCTCCGCCTCGCGCCAGAGGGCATCACCTACGCGGCAACCAGCGAGGATGCTCAGGTCGACGTCACCCTCACGCTGGACGTGTCGGCGTGGACGGACATCATTGCGGGACGGATGACGGCGCCGGCCGCAGTCATTGAAGGGAAGATCGACCTCGCCGGTGATGTGATGAAGGCGCTCTCCCTCGACGCCCTGCTCTAACCCGGCGCCGACCTCCCGGCTCGCCCAGGCCCCCGCTAACCGCCCCCGCCCGCGGCCGCGACCCCGACGGGATACCCCTCGAGTTCCACCCGCGGGTAGCGGTCGGGGTGGTCGTCACGGTCCGGGGCGAGGTTCCGTCGCAGGTGCCACTGGCGGAGCGGCCGCGGCGTCCACCAGTTGGCGGTGCCCATCACCTTCATGAAGGCCGCACCGAGGACGGCAACGAGTGGAGGTCGGCTGCAACCAGTCGCTCGCGCTGGACGAACTGGTTCTGCGTCCCGGTGACGCGGGCGGCGATCACCGCTTGGCGGCCATGGTCGGTCCGGAGCGCGGCAATGGAGCCCAGCTCCCAGTAGGACTGCACGTTGGCCACGTTGGTGTTGGCTTCCAGGCGCCTCGTGATCTCCCACCCGGCGGCTGCCACGTCAGGGCTGTCCACGGTGCCGTGGCGGGCCGTGACCAGCACGGTGAGGTTGGGTGCCCCGGCGTGGAACTGCTCCAGGAGCGTTGTGGCTGCGACGGTGGAGGGCTCGGTCGGGGCGTCGAAACCGCCCTGAGAGAGATGTGGGCCGACCCCCATCCCGAAGACCCCGGCACCGGCCAGGACCAGGAGGGAGACCACAATGACCCCTCGACGCCACCTGATGATCCGCCGCGTCATCCGTTCGAGCATGAGGCGAACGTTGACAGGGCCGCCTTGCAGGGCGATTACATCTCCATTACCTCAGGTGCAATCAGGAGCACCCGTCGTGCAACAAGTCGAGGTTGGCGAAGGTTTTGCCGCCTGGGACGCCGAACGAGTAGCCCGAGCAGAAGTAGAAGGACAGGTTGTCGTCACGCCCCAAAGTCTGCAGGGACCAGTGCCCACCCCGGTCAGGGCCGATGTAGCGGATCACCGGTGAGAGCAGGGCGTATCCCGCCTGGGGATCGTGCTTGACGTACTTCGCCAGCCACGCCTGGACGTAGTAGCTCGCCAGGGCGCTCCCGTTCGCTGAAGCCGGCAGCACGGGTGGGGAGTCCGTGTAGATGAGGTGGGTCGACGCCCGGGGCACCATCACCATCGAATCGACGCCCGCCTTCCGCCACACAGCGAAGCCGGTGGCCTCCTCTCGGTTGGGGTCCGGCCCCTTGGTGAGGGTGATCGCAACGGTGCCCCCCGGCGCCGCGGGGCACGGCTCGAAGGACGAGCAACTCGCTTCGAAGTAGGGCTGCGGCACGAACCCGTATTCGGACTGCAGCCCGAGCGCCGGGACCCTCGGCACGACCGGACCGGGGAGGGAGCCCGTGAGGGCCTGGTCATCGGCGATGGACGCCGGCGTAGCGGTGAGCTTGTCGAGTGCCACCACCGTCGCAATGCGGGTGTCCACGCCCTGCAGGTAGGTGGCGATGACCGCGCCGGTCGAGTGGCCGATGAGCGCCAGCCGGGTGCTCCGTCCCGGCGTGGCCGTCCGGGCATCGGGGCTGTGGTCGAACAGCGCCCACAGGGGGTTGTACCCGTTGACAGCCAACGCGCCCGAGGGCGCGCCCCCATACAGCGCGGACGGCGTGGAGAGGAAGAAGGAGATGGCGTCCTCGGTCGAGTTGATGAAGTTCTGGTCCTGCTCCGAGGGCACCCCGTCGCATCGGCCGACCTGACCCGGTCCCGGTGCGCCACAGGAGGGCAGGGCGGGGTTGGGGCCCTCGTGCGGCAGTGTCTCGCTCTGTCCCTGCCCCTGGACGTCGAAGGTGAGGACGACATAGCCGCGCTCGGCCAGGTCCTCGGCCAGCCAGGCGTACTCGGTGCGCGCCGCCTGAATGGAGCCCGTCACCATGACCACGCCGGGAAACGGCCCGTGCAGCCGCGCACCGGTGTAGGGATCCCTTGCACCCGGCAGGGGCGCGAACACGTCGCCCCGGAGCGACGCGCCGTCGCGCGCCGTGAAGACAACCGGGATGTCTTGCCCCCGGGTCCCCGCCCAGTGGGCGCGGTCGGGGTTCTCCGCGGCGAAGCCCGGGACGAGGCTGCCCGCCGTGAGCGACGGGCGTGTCGGGTCCTCGGCCTGCGTCACCGCCTGGCTCATGTACAGGTCGAGCGCGCCGAGCCAGAACTGCGGGAAGTAGGCCGGGTTCTCGAACTGGCTGAGGGGCCGGCCGAAGGCCGCCTCCATGTTGGCGATGTCACGTGCGACGTAGGCGGGGGACCCGGGCAGACCCGGACCCGGAGCCCTGACGGGGGACGGGGCAGCCGCAGCCGACGAGACACCGCCCATCGGGGTCAGGAGGCTGGCGGCGGCCAGGAGCGCCGTCGCGCCCACGGTCCGCCGCAAAGTGATCACCCTGAGGGAACGTCCGGCAGGCTCGCGACTTCGGCGGAAATGTACTTGCGCAGCCCGCTGACGATCACCCGCTCCACCGAGCGGCCGACGATCGGGACGTGCACCTTGAGGTCCCCCTCCACCGCAATGGTGGCCGAGTCCGACCCGGCGGTACCGGGGAGGAACCGGTAACCCCCGCTGCTGGTGAGCCGGTCCGGATAGTGGTCGGGCAACACCTGCCAGGCCGTGCGGCGCTCGTCGAGGAGGACCTCGGTCCGGGTGATCCACGACATCTTGGCGGGGTCGACCACCGCCCGGACTGCCGACGACACCGACCCGGTGAAGGTGAACCGCACTTGGATCAGGATGCGATCGCCGCTGTCCTCCCGCCCGACGACCTCAACGACCGAGATGTTGTCCCGGGTCGGTCGGCCCTCATAAAACGCGGGGTTGCCGTAGGCGGCGACGGCCGCATCGGGCGAGACGGCGACATGCTGGTCGAAGGTGATCCTCACGCGCCCTCTCGCGCCCTCACGCGCCGCCGGCGGGCCGGGTCGGGGGCAGGCCGAGCTTGCGGTGATCCCAGCTGACGATGCGCTCGGTGTGCATTTTGACGGCCACCCGCTTGTGCAGCATCGCCTCCAGGAACGGTTTGAGGTCGTCGCTGAAGGCGCCGTAGTAGCGCTCGAACACGCTGATGCCGAGCGTCCAGAGCTGGTCTTGGTCCTCAATGATCTCGGCCTTGCCCACCAGCTCGACGCCGCGGAGCTCCTCGTAGTAGTCGCCGTCCTCGAACAGCAGGGTCAGGCGCGGATCCCGCCGCAGGTTCTGGACCTTCTGGGACTTGGTCTTGGTCTCCACTGTCACGCACCCGTCCAGGAAGCCGTACCACATGGCGACGGCGTGAATGGAGCCGTCGGCCGCGAGGGAGCACATCGTCATGGCGCGCCGCTCGGCCAGGAAGTCGTCGACCTCCTGTGGCGTCATCGCAATGGCCTTACGCTGGTTCACCCCGTGGCCCATGGGTTGGGTCATCTGTCACCTCCGGTCGTTTTCGCCCAGGAGCGTAACCCTCCGGGCCCCGGGCCAGCTTCAAGAGTTCATCTCACGGACACTTGCGCGTTGCGTCGGTTTCGCGCGCCGTTCATTTCCGCTCCCTAGCTTGGCCGGTGATGGCGTTGGCGCACGTAAACACGCACCGCACCAGGGGCGGATCTCCCTCATACGTCCCTGTGGACCGCCTTCACGGCCGGAACACTCTGGCCGAGGTCGTGCCGATCCGGCCAGTTACCCCGCCCCAGGGAGCTCGGCTGGGCAGCATGATGAGCAGGATCGCGCGGGTATTCGCCTCCCCGCGCGCGCAGGCGGCGCCGGTGAGCTCTCCCCCTCTGCCACCGACGTCGCCTGAACTTCGCGGACACGGCTCGACGCCCGACGACGCGGCGTGACGACGAGCACGATGGCGGTGTCCACTGTTCCCAACAGCCGGCAGTCGGCCACTGCGACGGCGCGGGACAACCGTCCTCTCGTCCTGGTGGTGGACGACGAGGAGTCGTACCGGCAGGCCCTGGCGTCGGGCCTGGCCCGCGAGGGCTTCGCCGTCGAGATCGCCGGGGACGGGCACGAGGCGTTGCGCCTCTTTCACCGGGTCCACCCCGATCTGGTCCTCCTGGACGTGATGCTGCCCGACCAGTCCGGCATTGAGATCTGCCAACAGATGCGCGCGCTCAAGCCGGTGCCCATCATCATGGTGACCGCCCGCGACTCCGAAGTCGATGTCGTCCTGGGACTGGAACTCGGGGCGAGCGACTACGTGGCCAAGCCGTTCCGCCTGCGTGAGCTGGTGGCCCGCATGCGCGCCGTCCTCCGGCGCGGCGTGACGGTGTCCGAGCCGCACGAGGAGATCCTTCACATCGGCCCCGTCCGGCTCGATGCGGGCCGCCGGGAAGTCGCGGTCTCCGAGCAGCCCGTCGACCTCTCCCGCAAGGAGTTCGATCTACTTGCCCTCCTGATGGCGCACAGCGGCCAGGTCGTGACGAGGGACTGGTGCATCGACCGGCTGTGGTGGGACCAGGAGCTCACGGACACCCGCACGCTCGATACACACATCAAGCGCCTGCGTCGCAAGATCGAGCCTGATCCGGCCAACCCGCGCCACCTGGTCACGGTACGCGGCGTGGGATTCCGCTTCGAGGCTTAGGCACACCGAGGGCCCGCCGGGGGGCCGGTCGGCGAAGCATTGTGGCGGGGCGTCGGCGATCGGGAGGCGGGCCCGGGCACGAAGGGCCGAGGCGCACCTACATTGGTCGCATGCGCAAAGGTGACGTCGTACCCGACTTCGAACTTCCCGACCAGACCGGCACGCCCCGAAAGTTGAGTGATCTCTTGACGGCCGGGCCTGTTGTGCTCTTCTTCTATCCGGCGGCCATGACCTACGGCTGCACCAAGGAAAGCTGTCACTTCCGAGACCTGAGCGCGGAGTTCGCCGCGGTCGGCGCGCAGCGCATCGGCATCAGCGCCGACTCGGTCGACAAGCAGAAGCAGTTCGACGAGAAGGAGTCCCTCGGTTACCCGCTGCTGTCCGACAGCGATTTCACCGTGGCCGCCATGCTCGGCGCGCGGCGCGGTCCGAGCTTCCTTCCGAACAAGCGCATGACCTACGTGATCGACACCGACCGCACACTGCTCGACGTCTTCCACTCGGAGTTCTCCATGGGTGCGCACGCCGACAAGGCGCTCGACGCGTTGAAGGGACGCCACGCTGCCTGAGCGAGTCGCCGTGGTGACCGGTTCCGCCTCGGGCATCGGTGCGGCGTGTGTCGCGCGCCTCGGGCGCGAGGGGTATCGCGTCATCGGTATCGACCAGCACGACGCCGACATCGTCGCCGACCTCGGGACGGTGGCCGGTCGGGCCGCCGTCGTCGAGGGCGTCACCTCCGTGTGCGGGGGTGCTCTCGCCGGTGTCGTGACCTGTGCCGGGCTGGCCGGGTCGCCTTCACGGGTGGGTTCACTGCTCGCGTCGGTCAACTACTTCGGGACGGTGGATCTCCTCGTGGCGCTGCGCCCGCTGTTGGTGGCCGGCGGTGCCGGCGGGGGGGCGGTCGCCATCAGCTCCAACTCCACAACCGTCCAGCCCTCCATCCCTGTCGCGCTCGCCGAGGCATGCCTGGCCCACGACGAGGAGCGGGCACGGGCGCTGGCCGACGAGGTCGGCTCCATGGCCGCCTACCCCGCCACCAAGCTGGCGGTGGCCCACTGGGTGCGGGGCCACGCGACGGGACCCGATTGGGCCGGCCAGGGGCTGCGGCTCAACGCCGTCGCCCCGGGCATGATCGACACGCCCATGGTCGGGAGCATGCGGGCCGATCCTGAGGTCGGGCCCATGTTGGACATGCTGCCGATCCCGCTCGGCCGGCCTGGCCGCCCCGAAGAGATCGCCGCGCTCGTCGCCTTCCTGCTCGGGCCCGACGGCGCGTTCTTCTGCGGCTCGGTCGTCTTCTGTGACGGCGGCAGCGACGCCGTGCTGCGGACACGCGACTGGCCGGCGGCCTGGGACATGTCCGTGCGCGACATGGTGGGGAAGTTCACGTCCTAGGGCCAGTGGTGCCGCACGGGTCTCACTCCCGCGCCGCACCCACCGGTTGCGCCCGACGGCGCGACACCCCGCCGACCACCATGGACGCGAGCTCGCGGGCGTCTGCGGCCTGGTCACCGCTGCACGGCCGGGGGTCGTAACAGGCCTGCTCGACCATCAGGGCCAACTCCTCGAGCGCGTCGGCATCGACATCGAGCGCGGGCTTGGACCTGCTCGCCACCACCCGCACCCGGTTGACGTACTCGCTCGGGGTCTCGCCGCTGTGCCGCGGCACGCCGATGCGGCGCAGGGTCAGCAGCGCCCGCTCCCATGCCCGCACAATGCGCTCGTCAGGGTTGAGGCCGGCGTCGCTGAGGCCATGCGCTCGACGCCGCCGCACGACGAGCCACGGCACGGCCGCCGCGACGACAAGGACGCCACCGGCGACGGCCAGCCACACCAACCACCCCGAACCGTGGCGGGCCGGGTGTGCCGCGTGATGCTGACCGTGCCCCGCCCCGGCCCCGCCTGACGAGCCCCGACCGGTGCCCGGCGCCGAGATCACCGTCGTACCCGGGACGGGTGTCGGGGTCGCCGTCGGCGTCGGGTGGCCGGCCGCCTGCGGACCGCTCGACGGCTCCAGCACGCCGAGCGGGGTGGCGTCGCCGGTCCCGGCCGTCGGGGTCGGCTCGACCGAGACCCATCCCGAGCCCGGTCCCAAATACACCTGTGGCCACACGTGGGCGTCTGCCCCCGTGATGGTGAAGGTTGCCCCGGTCCCGGGCTCACCCGCGAGGAACCCGACGGCAAGGCGGGTCGGGATACCGAGCGAGCGGGCCAGAACGCCGAAGGCGCCGGCGAACTGCTGGCAGTACCCCGCCTTCGTCACCGTCAGGAAGTCGACCAGCGGATTGCTCCCCTTCGTCGCCGGCGGGGTGAGGGTGTAGCGGAACTGGCCGTTCCGGAACCAGTTGACGAGAGCCTGCACCTGGAACGCCCGCGTCGTGATCGAACCTACCGCCGCGTGCGCGAGCTGGGACACAACAGCAGGCTCGGAGGGGAGCGCCAGGTACGGCACGAGCCGCGGGTCGCTCTCGGCCAGCTGGGGTCCCTCGACCGATCCCGTCGTGTTGAGCCAGGCCGTGACCGAGTATGCCGTGCCGTGCCGTGTCGCCGTGTCAGCCAGGACACCCGAGTCACCGACCGGCGCCGCACGCTGAATCCCGGAAAGGCCGGTGACCGACACGGTGTGCGGTGGCGCCGGAAGGAGCCGGCTCAGGAGATCCACCACGGTGACCCGCGCCGTGAACGACGGGAGCAACGTCGCGAGCGGCCCGGGCAGGGCCGCTGGTCCGAGCGATGCCGGGTTCACGCTGGGCGAGCCGGCCAGCGCGGACGCCGAGCCGGGATCGGGTAGCCATTGTGTGCCGGTGAAGGTGGGGAGCGTGCCGACCTCCCAGTAGGAGGCGATGGGCGACTGTGCGCGCAGGATCACCGTGCGCGACTCCTGCAGCTCAAGGGTCCGCAGGTCGGCCAGCAATTGTGTCCCCGTCAGGAGCCCACCGGGAGCGCCGTTCGGCGCCGTGCCGCCCGGTGCCTGCCCGCTTCCGGGCGGCGTCACATGGAAGACCGACAGCCGCATGCCCGAAAGTCCGACGCCCGCCCCGATCACCACGGCCAGCGCCAGGGTCGCGCAGAGCACCGTGCTCGCGCTCACCCCCCACCGTGGGACGGCGCGACCTCGCCGAGTGGCCGCCCCCGAGCGCGTCGGCACAACGAACGCAGACCGCCGGTCGGCCATGGTCACGAACGCAAAGGCGCCGAGCAAGAACGACACCGCGGCGGCCGTCCGGCCCCGGTCCGAGCTGATCAAGGTGGAGTAGATGAAGAGGGCGGACGACGGGGCGATGCAAGGCGCAAGCGTCCCGGTGCGGCCGCCGCCACGCTGCGCGGCGAGGGGACGCAACACCCACGCGGCCCGCGTCAAGGCCGCGGTGACGCCACCGAGTGCTCCGATCCCGATGATGACCCCACCGAGGCGGGGCAGCGGTGTCCCCTCCTCGGCCAGGGCGAAGCGGGCGGCGTGGAACTGTGTGCTCAACCACGAACCACTGAGGAAGTGGTGCGAGGCGGGGTCGACGAGTGACGGGTCGACGCTCAGGAGGAGCGCCGTGAGCGATGCGACGACCGCGACGCTCGCACCGGCCGGGACCCACAGCCGCACCTGCGTAGCCAACGCCATGGCCGTGTCGGCCACCACGATGGCGACCATCAGCGGGATGAGCACGCGAGCGCTGAACCCGCCGGTGATCAGCCGGGCCAGCGCCACCGTCGTCCCGAGCGACAGGAGCAGCGGACCCAGGTTGCCGACCTGGCGTGCCGTCGGCCGCACCCAGACGGTCTCCGGTGTCGTGTCGCTGTCGCCGCCCGCATCCTCCACCACGCGGTCGCGCACCGTCAGGGTCACTGCGGGTTCCCCGCGATGACGACGTAGGCGGATCCGAACGGGCCACCGAGTACCTCGGCACCGTGCGCACTCGTGATGACGATGGCCGACCGGCTCGGCGGGACGAGCGCGTGCTTTCGGGGCGCCGGACCGCCCGGTGTGCGGGCACGGCGACGACCGGCGCGCCGCCCCTCATCGGGCGGAGGGACGGAGTCAACCGCGGCGAGAGCCCGGAGGAAGGCCGCCTCGCTGTGGGGACCGGGGTTGAGGTCGAGGTACTCCCCCCTCGAGGTCGAGAACTCGAGGGTCCCTCCCAGGGCGAGCACCCGGAGCCCCACCCCGGCCGCGGCAGCCAGCACCGACTCCGTTCCCTCGTAGCCGAGCAGCGGCCGCACGTCGGCCATCACCTGGACGCGATGCGGGACCGTGTCCTCAAAGGCGCGCACAACCAGGTCGCCGGTACGCGCCAGCGCCGGCCAGTACAGCAGGCGCAGCCGGTCTCCCGGCACGTAGGCGCGCAGACCGGCGAAGTCCCCGAACTGGTCGTGCCGTGTTCGTGCCGTCACCAGCGGTGGGCGGTCGTCGTCGGGTCCCTGCTCACCCCGCAACGCGTTCTCGTTGACCTCCACCACGGTGGGGACCGGATGGACGGTCACGGTTGCGCTCGGCCCGAGCCCGACCACCTGGGCGAACAGGCCGACACTGTCGAAGCACCACAGCCGCAGTCCGGGGAGCGTGTAGACCCCGCGATGCCGGGTCGGCGCGTAGAACGCCAAGGTGGCGCTGCCGCGGTCGGCCAGACGCGGGAGCGGCAGTGCCGACGACGGGTTCGGCAGTCCACGAGAACCGGCGTCACCGGTACCAGCACCAGAACCACCGTCACCGGCCAGCCCGACTCGCCCCGACCGCCGCCAGCACGGACGCGGGTCCTCCAGCCACGTGGGTACCGACCCGCCCCGTCCCCACGCGGTCACCGAGACCAGGACGGGCAGCTCGTCGCCCACCGCGCCCTCACTGCGCTCGAGCTCGACTGCCGTCCGCCAGTGGGAACGGGCCACGCGTGCTCTGTACGTGCACTGCACCACACCACCGACGATGAGCGCGAAAAGGGCCAGCGCGAGGAGGACCAATTCCTCGGCACCGAGTGCGAACCCGGCGCCCGCACTCGTCGGGGCAACCCCGAGCGCGAACGCGCCGCGGGTCGTCAGCGAGAGTCGGCGAGGCTCCATCTGGTGATGGCGATCACCCGGTGGCAACGGGCGCGTCACTGCGCGCCCGCACCAGCACCGGCACCGTCGCCAGCAGCTCCGCGATGAGCGACGTCGCCGTGTAGCCGGCCAGCTCGGCGGCCGAGCTGAGCGCCAGGCGGTGCGCGAGCACGTAGCCCGCCACCGCCTTGACATCGTCCGGGGTCACGTAGGCACGACCCGCGGTGACGGCGTAGGCGCACGATGTGCGCAACAGCGCCAGGCCGGCCCGCGGACTGGCGCCGAACATGAGGCTCGGGTGGTTGCGCGTCGCCTCCACGACATCGAGCACATATGACCGCATTTCGGGTGCGATGTAGACGTCGTTCACCACCTGGGTGAGGTGGGCCAGCAACGGTGCGCCGCCGACGGCGCGCAGATCCTCGGGACGCGGGCGGGCACCGCTCGTCTCCAGCAGTTGGTCCTCGGCCTCACGGGCCGGGTACCCGATGTGGGTCCGCAACAGGAAGCGGTCCCGCTGGCTGAACGGGAGCGGGTAGGTGCCGGCGAGGTCATAGGGGTTCTGCGTGGCGATGACCATGAACGGCTTGGGCAGCGGGTGGGTCACTCCGTCAACGCTGACTTGCCCTTCTTCCATCGCCTCGAGGAGCGCCGACTGCGCCTTCGGGCTGGCCCGGTTCAACTCGTCGGCCAGCAGGATGTTCGTGAACACGGGTCCGGGGTGGAAGATCGGCGTCATCCGCTCCCGGTCCAGCACCATGGCACCGATGAGATCCGAGGGCAGCAGATCTGCGGTGAACTGCACGCGCCGGCAGTGCAGACCGAGCGTCTGCGCCAGCGCCTTGGCCAGCGTGGTCTTGCCCACTCCCGGCAGGTCCTCAATCAGCAGGTGGCCGCCGGCCGCGAGACAGGTCAGCGCCAGGCGAACAACGTCGCGCTTGCCGTAGAGCACAGAGCCGACGTTGGCCGCCACGTCGGCCAGTTGGCGGGCCAGGTCCTCGGCCGCCTCCAGCGTCGGGTCTTCGCCAGCGGGGGCCACGCCCTGATCCTAAAGGGCAGGGCGTATCAGTTGCGTAGGCTGCTCACATGCCGGGCCGGATCCTGGTGGACACCACCCCGCTGCGCGAGAGCCGGGACTTCAGGCTGTTGTTCCTCGGCCAGCTCGTCTCCATGCTGGGCTCGCAGCTGACGGTGGTCGCCATCCCGTACCAGGTGTACCGCTTGACGCATTCCTCGCTCCAGGTGGGCGCGATCAGCCTCGCCCAGCTGCTGCCCTTCATTGCCGGCGCGCTGCTGGCGGGACCCATGGGCGACTCGACCGATCGGCGCCGCATGATGCTGGGGTCGGCGACCGCCCTGTGCCTCACCAGCACCCTCCTGGCGGTCAACGCCTCGTTCCGCCATCCTTCCCTGCTCGCGCTCTACCTGGTGAGCTCAGTGGCCGCCGGTTTCGCCGGCTTCGCCAACACGGCGCGTATGGCGTCCACGCCCGGCCTCGTCGAGCGTCGCCACCTGTCGGCCGCCGCGGCCATGATGCAGGTCACCTTCCAAGTCGGCACCGTGGTCGGCCCGGCCCTCTCCGGTGTGCTGCTCACCATCGGGTTGCCCTTTGTCTACTCGCTCGATGCCGCGACGTTCGTCATGGCCATTGCGGCCACCGCGCTGATGCGCCCGATCCCTCCCCCTGACGGTCCGGCGCTCAACCCGTGGGAGTCGGCCAAGGAGGGGATGCGCTACCTGCGCAAGCGGCAGGCGCTGCAGGGCGTCTACATCATTGACGTCAACGCCATGGTCTTCGGCATGCCCCGCGCGCTGTTCCCCGCCATGGCCGGCACGGTGTTCGGCGGCGGCACCATCGCGCTCGGGTTCCTCTTCGCCGCCCCCGGCATCGGCGCGCTGGTCGGCGCGGTCACGACGGGGTGGGTCACTCACATGCGGCGGCAGGGCATGGCCGTCATCGTGGCCGTCATCACCTGGGGTACGGCCGTCGCCGTGTTCGGCGTCGTACACATCCTGTGGGTGGCGCTGGTCCTGCTCGCCATCGCCGGTTGGGCCGACGTGATCTCAGCCGTGCTGCGCAACACCATCCTCCAGTCGACGGTTCCCGAGCGCTTCCGCAGCCGGATGTCCTCCATTCAGATGGCGGTCGTCCAGGGCGGCCCGCGCCTCGGCGATATGGAGTCGGGCGCCGTCGCCACCGCCACCAGTCTCGAGTTCTCCGTCGTGACCGGCGGGCTGGCCTGCATCGCCGGCGCCGTGGTCATCAGCCTCCTGATGCCCCGGTTCCGCCATCACGTCGACACCGGCGAGCCCGACGAGGTCCCCGTATGATCCGCTGATGTCCTACGCGCAGCCCACGTGGGGCGAGGTTGATCCCGCCGCCTTCGAGCGCATTGTGGTCGTCTCACCCCATTTCGACGATGCCGCCATGGGTGCCGGTCACCTCCTGGCCAGCTACGCCGACACCACCGTCATCACGGTCCTCGCCGGTCGCCCGCCCGCATATCCCGAGGAAGTGTCGGAGTGGGACGCGCTCGGAGGCTTCAAGCCCGGCGACGATGTCGTCGGCGGGCGCCGGGAGGAGGACCTGGCCGCCATGGAGGTGCTCGAGTCCGGATACCGCTGGCTCGAGTTCTCCGACCACCAGTACCTCGCCCCGCCCGACCGTCCCAAGCCCGCCGAGGTGGCGCCCGTCCTGGCCGCCACGATTGCGGAGCTGAATCCCACCTCGGTGTTTGTGCCGATGGGACTGGGTAACCCCGACCACGTCATGGTGCACGAGGCCTCCCTGCTCGTCCGAGCGGACCAGGAGGACCGGCTGTGGTTCTGCTACGAGGACCACGGCTACAAGCACATCCCCGGCTTGCTTGCCTGGCGGGTCGCCAAGCTCCTGCGCGCGCACCCCTGGCCGACCCCCGCCATCGTCCCCCACACGCCCGACGAGGAGCGCAAGCGCAAGGCTATTTGGAGCTACACGAGCCAGATCCCGCCGCTCGAACGCGACCACGCGCTCTCGGCCCGCATGGAGGGCCGGGTGCCCGAGCAGTTCTGGCGCCTCGACCCACCGCCCGCCGGCTGGGAGGGCCTGGCCGATTTCATCTGAGCGCGCCGCACCCCCGCCTACAGTGACGCCGCTGCGAGCTGCTCGTCCAAGAGCCGCAACTTCGCGGGGTCGACAAGACCGTCGAGCTCACTCACGACACCGTGCTCCACCGTCATGGTGAAGATCGCCCAAGGCTGCCAGCCGGTGAAGGCGAGTACGTCGTGCGAAAAGGGTCCGTTTGGCCCATCCATCAGGACTGAAGGACCCCTTAACGTTCCTAGGAGCCACCGCTTCGAAAATGGAGATCCGATCTTGAGGGCACGGTTCGTGCTGTTTCCCGGCGGTTCATGGGCGAGCGCGCGGGAAGGCTCCATTTCGCGCGCATCGCTCGACACGCTCAATCGACTCACGCAACCCCCAGGGCCTGACTCGTCCCACGGGTACCATCCGCAGGTGAACGACGAGGCGCCGCCGCGTCCCCGGTTCGCCGGTCTGACCCGAGCTCAGCGCAATGCGCTCCTGTTGTACGTGCCGTTCGCCGTGTTTGTCCTGTTGACCTTCTGCATGACCACGGACGACCCCTTCATCACCCTGCGGTACGCCGCCAACATCGTGCACGGCCACGGACCGGTCTTCAATGTGGGGCAGCAGCCGGTCGAAGGCTTCTCCAGCCCGCTCGACCTCCTCGTCGTGGTCGTCGCGTACATCATTCCGGGCGGGTACTCCCTGCTCATGATCAAGCTGGCGTCGCTGCTGTTCGGCGTGCTGACGCTCCGATCGGCCCGTTCACTTGTCGACGGTCTCGACCTCCCCGAGTGGGGCCGGTCACTTGCGCTCTTCCTCACGGGCGCCAGCTGGACTCTCGCGGTTGCCTCGAGCAATGGACTCGAGACCACGCTCACCGCGTGGCTGACGACGACGTTGGTGGCCAATCTCCTCACCGGCCGGGCCTGCCGAAAACCACTCGCGGTGGGGTTCATCGCGGCCGGTGTGGCGCTGACCCGGCCAGAGGGCATCGGCATGGTGCTGGTGCTGGCCGCGGTATCGCTGGGCGTGTGGACCTCATATCCACGTGCCATCCAGCGCGTCGCGTGGGCACTGCCCGCGGTCGGGGTGACCCTCCTCGCCACGGTGATCCGGATCCTCTACTACAAGGAGCCGTTGGCGAACACGTACTACGCCAAACACGTCCCGCTGTCGTCGGCACTCCACACCGGGACGCTGTATCTCAACGATCTCCTGCTCCTGAACAGGGACGAAGTCAACGCCGGAGCTGCCGCCAGGGCTCTCCTGACCCTGCTGGGTCTGGCCCTGACCGGTGTCTTCCTCGTCGGTCTTGTCGCCATCATCCGGCGACGCACTGTCCTCGTGATCGTGGCCGCGGCCGTCCTGGCGCAGGTTGTGTTCATCCTGCTTGTCGGCGGGGACTGGATGTGGGGCGGTCGGTTCCTCGCCCCCGTGGCTCCCCTCATCGCCGTGGTGGACGCCTTCGGGGTCGTCGCCATCGTCAGGCGCGCGACCCGGGCGGCCCGGCCGCCGTCCAAGTGGATCCGGATCCTCGTGATCGGCATCGTGTCCGCCGCGACGGTCATTCCGATCATCGCACTACGAGATCCCGTATGGGACAGCCACGGCCACTTCGACACCGCATCACTCTTTGCCGCCAGCGACGGGGGCGGCTTCCCGATCTCGGTCTGGTTGGCCGGTGACCGCGCGCTCAGTTGTGCCCGGCCCGGCGAGGTCGTGACCTACAGCGAGGTCGGGTACGCCGGATTCACCCACCTGGACGTGCAATTCCTTGACATCAGGGGCTTGACCGATCGCACCATCGCCCGGCATACCCCTCCCGCCAACCGGAAGTACTACGGCGTGGTGCTCGATCCTTCGTGGCAGACCTCTGCATCTCGTATTGGTGCCGAAATTCTGCGACAGCACGCGACCAGTGTGTTGACCTTCGACCTGTTCCGTCACCGCGCGACGGTGCTCGGTGGCGCGTTCACCTATGTGGGATCGAGAGTGGTTGCAGGCCAGACGCTGTACCTCTACATCCGTGCGGGGACCACATGCCACGCCGCCGGGTTCACCAACTGACCTCTCCCAAGAACCAGCTTCGGAACACGAGATCTTTTCCGTCACGGATCATTGCGCTATCCCGTCCTACTCATCACGGCACAACGTCGAGAGGACATGGGATGGAACTGGTGCAGAGCCGAGTGGTCACCGACGATGTCGCCGCCCTGGCTGACTTCTACGCCCGATTGATCGGCGTGGCCGTGGTGCTGAACGACTACTACGTCGAAGTATCCGCGGGCGAATGGGTGCTCAAGCCGACCAATTAACCATGGGGCAATCGCTCCATGGTTTTCCGGGACCCTGAGGGAAACCTCGTCAATGTCTTCTCACCGATCGAAACCTCATCAACAGAAGGAGCACTCCCATGAGCAAACGACCCGCTGTTCAAGCCGAGAACCTGGTCAAGACGTACAGCGGTGATGTCCAGGCTGTGAAGGGCATCAGCTTCGAGGTGAGCCCCGGGGAGGCCTTCGGCCTGCTCGGCCCCAACGGTGCGGGCAAGACCACCACCATCGGCATGTTGAACTCGACCGTCACGCCCACCTCGGGCCGGGCCCGGCTGGGCGGTCTCGACGTGGCGGAGGACCCCGGCTGAGTCGCACAGGTGCTGCCCAGAAACCCCCGGTTGGCTGCTGAGGCTAGGAGGCCACCACCACGATCGGGCTCCCGGCGGGGACCACTCGGAGGTGAGCCAGGTCGTTGGCGTGGAGGCGGACGCAGCCGTGGGAGACCTGGGCGCCCGTGGTCCCGATTTGGGCATCCGACCCGAGGGGACCGTGGATCGCCATCAGCGCGTCACC
>Ga0307374_10001292_pt1 | contig 46507 bp, 32 predicted proteins | sample OX3MG_FD_202532 | JGI IMG/M metagenome (GOLD analysis project Ga0307374, IMG submission 202532) | Soil microbial communities from Risofladan, Vaasa, Finland - OX-3 | ecosystem: Environmental > Terrestrial > Soil > Coastal area > Acid sulfate soil | place: Finland: Risofladan, Vaasa | collected...
GTATCTTTGTTCCACGCTTCCTTCAGACCCCACCTCACGGTGACGCCCTTGCGCTTCGCTACCCTTCACCTCCATCAGGTTGGGACGGGACTTGCACCCGCTAGCTGCCGAACATGCACGGCGTACAAGAAAAAGCCCCACGCTCATAAAAACGAGCATGGGGCACCCGAAAAGGCCACCCTCTGGACTGGGACGCGCGTCGAGGGGCAACCACGCAAAGGCACACAGGCTGAAGCCTGCATGCGACAGGCGGGCCTGTGCAACGGGATGCGGGGTTTACTCTCACGTTTCAACTGCGCACGGGTTGTGCTGCGTGTGCATGAAGTGTGTTTAAGTATCTGAGGAAACGGTCGCCGGCTGCGCCAAGCCACGGAAAAATATAAACGGGATCGAAAAGGTGAGAGGCGAGAACCTATGAGGAGAAGATTTCGATGAATCGAACGCTAAGAATTCGAGCGCGGGGAATTGGAGCGCGGCTGATTGGGCTGCCAGGCTTTTTCCTGTTTAGCTTCGTGCTGCTTGGCTGCTTCTTGCTTAGTTTTTCGTTGCTCGCGCGTCCACTGCCGGCTCAAGGGCAGTCGCAAGAACAAACGCAAGAACAGACGCAACAGCACCCGCAGCAGGCTCCGGTGATCAGCATCAACATCACGCGCACGATCCAGGCCGTCAATTACCGCACCAAGGGTTCGACGCGCATCAATTTTCGCGGCACGGCTCTACTGCCGCAAGGAACGGGCGAGGCGAAAATCGGAAATAAGTCCGGAGCGATTACGATTGACGCCAAATTTGAGAATTTGTCCGCGCCCTCGCAGTTTGGTTCTCCCTACCTGACCTATGTGCTGTGGGCCATCACGCCGGAAGGGCGCGCAAATAATCTTGGGCAGCTTGTTCTGGAGGGCACGAAGAGCAAGCTGGCGACAACGACGCAACTGCAGACGTTCGGGCTGATCGTGACAGCCGAGCCGGATTTTGGCGTGACGGTTCCGAGCGAAGATGTGGTGCTCGAAAATGTGGTGCGACCAGACACGCAAGGCAAGGTCGACGCGGTTGCCGCCAGCTACGAGTTGCTGCGGCGGGGCCGCTATGACGATGCGAATCTGCCGCCGCTCGAGGCTTCGCCGGACGTGCCGCTCGACTTGTTGGAAGCGCGCAATGCCATGCGTATTGCCAAGCTCAGGCAAGCAGACAAGTACGCGCCTGATTCGTGGGCCAAGGCCACCGACGCGATGAGTCGCGCCGAAGATTACCAAACGCGAAAACAGCGGAAGTCGGTTCCAACTGCGGCGCGAGACGCTGTGCAAGGCTTTGAAGATGCGATAACCATAGCGCTTAAGCGTCAGGAAGAAGAACGGCTGGCGCAGGAGCGGGCGGCCGCGGCTCAGCGGGAGGCGCAAGCTAAGGCGGATCAGGAGGCTGAGGCACAACGTCGCGCCGAGGCGGAGAAGCAGGCCCTCGAAGCACAGTTAGCCGCCGCAAAGGACGCGCAGGCCAGAGCCGAGGCGCAGGCGCAACAGCAACAAGCGCAGGCTCAAGCGCAACAGGCGCAGTTGCAGGCGCAGCAGGCTCAATTGGCGGCGGAACAGGCGCACGAAGCCGCGGTGAAAGCGCAGTTGGAGGCAACACAGGAAGCGCAGGCTCGCGCCGCCGCTCAAGCGCAACAGCAACAAGCGCAAGCCCAAGCACAACAAGCGGAGGCGCAGGCGCAACAGGCTCGTGACACTGCGAGCAAAGCGGAACAGGAACAGCAGCAGTTGCGCGCTACATTACTTGCGCAGTTCAACCGCATTCTCGAAACGCACGATACGCCGAGGGGACTTGTCGTCAACATCGGCGACGTGCTGTTCGCCACGGGAAAGTACGATCTTCGTCCCGAGGCGCGCGAACGGCTCGCAAAACTCAGTGGCATCGTGCTGGCGCATCCTGGCTTGAAGTTAGCCGTTGAGGGATATACGGATAATGTAGGAAGCGAGGAATTCAACCAGACCTTGTCGGAGCATCGCGCCTCAGCCGTTCGACAATACCTGGTGGATCAAGGGCTGGAAGCCGATTCCGTCACGTCTACGGGACTTGGCATGAGTTCGCCGGTGGCGGATAACAGCACCGCGGCAGGACGCCAGAAAAATCGTCGCGTCGAAGTGGTCATCTCGGGCGAAGTGATTGGTACGAAGATTGGAGCGACGCCGAGCCAGCCTCCGCAGTAAAGAGAGCTCGGACAATTTTCTATTTTTGCTTCAGCCAGCCATTGCGGAAACCCGCGCGGCGCAAGCCTGTCACTACGTAAGGGCAGCGCTGCATTAAACGCCACAGAAAGCCCGTCCTGTAATTCTCGATCATGATGACGATTGGCCCTTGATTCATTCCATAGTGCCACGGCGTCACCCAACCGTAGGGCCTCTTGCCCTTGTGCGGGTAGGTCGGATTAAACGTGGCCTTGAATCCGTAGGGATTCTTCTCTTGCAGACGCAATGTGTTGAAATGCCGGATGGTCGGAAGAACGATTTCGGGCGCAAACGGCAGGGATGAGACGACTGCCCACGGAGCAATGGTGCCGTCGTCGGGTCCGAACGGCGCGCCGCGCGCAAGATATCCAAAAAACTTGCGGTCGACGCCTTTGACCCGGCACACAGTGGGTCCAGGCCCATCACTTGCGGTGATTCCCCAGCAGCTTTCGGCGTAGTGCTCAAATTGCTGAGGATTTTGAATTGCGTATTCCTGCTGCACCAGCGTGGCGCGGCGGCTATTTTCGAAATAATCGATTCCCTTCTGCCGCATGGGTTTGTCCTGAATGCCGCGAAAATTCAGCCACAAATGCGAAAGCTGATGAATGAACAGTGGTCCAGCATAGAGAAATTTTTGCCCGTAGATTGTCTTCCAACGATATGTGGAAGCCCACGCCGAGTAGCTTCTGGGCGGCAGCGGGTGTGTGGGTGAACCGAGTCCGAGGATGTAGAGCAGCAAGGCCTCATCGTATCCTCTCCATCGATACTTCAGGAATCCCGTTTCTGGTTTCCAGCCGTGAGTAACCGTTAGTCCGCGATTCCGCGCCCATCGCCAATCGGCGCGACGGTAAAGCGAGTCAGCAAGTTTGCGAATTTCCCTTTCCTCCGGCGTGGTGTTATCAAAAAATGCGGCAGCCGTGAGCGCACCCGCGAGCAGAAACGCCGAATCAACCGTGGAGAGTTCGCATTTCCGCGCGCGCTTGCCCGTACGCATGTCGAGAAAATGATAATAAAAGCCTCGGTACCCGGTAGCGTCGGGTTCGGTACTTTGCGGGCTGTTATAGAGAAAACGAAGAGTGGCTAGCGTGCGCTTAATGGCGGCAGCGCGCGTCATCAAACGGCGTTTGACGCCGATCGGGTAAGCAGCGAGCGCCAAGCCCGTGGCAGCGATACTCGCGGGCCAGTCTTTTTTCGTTTTGTCCCGGATCAGTCCGTTCTCTGGATTTGCTTCATGCAAGAAATAAGCGAACGTCTCGCGCTGGAGGTGGTGCAGCATAGCCTCATCGGATGCATCGCGCGAATGCACGTGTGGTTTTTTCCGCATCATTTCTGGTTTGGCATCGCGGCGAATTTAATCGTGATGGCCGCAACGGCGTCTGGCGGCAAAGGAATCGCCAAATTCATGGTTCCATACTCATACGCCGACGGCTGCTTCGCAAGCCGACTTTAGATCCACCGTCATCCCATCGATCATGACCGTTTTTCGACGGGTGACCAGGTTGAAAGTCTGAATCGCACTTCAGGTTGCGGAGGCCTGTGTGAGCTTTCCTGCGAGAATTGGTCTTTATGTGACACATCACGCCGTCCGATAAGGATATAATTTCTCCTGGGGGAGCGATCCCATCGCGCGGCTACAGATCTTCGAAGTAGAAGAAGTAGAATGGGAAGCTGCTGCCATATACTTCACGAACTTCCTTTAGACCCATCGAATTTCTAGAATGAAAACGAACCATCCATTGATCGCGCCGCTTCACGACATTGCGGAACCGATTCGCGCCGAGCTTTTCAGTCTGGAGCGGCTGGAGCAGCACGCCGAAAGTCTGGCGGCGGCGCAGATTGTCGCGAGTAAAACAATGCGCGGCCACCCGCTGATACCTCGCGTCAGGGAAAATGGACGCATCCTGCTTGATTCCTATCGAGCCACTTCGCTTGCCATTGACCAAGGCCGTTCCATTACGCCAGCGGCCGAATGGCTGGTCGACAACTTTCATATTGTGGATGAGCAACTTCGGGAGATTCAAGACGATTTGCCCGCCGGTTATTACCACACACTTCCGAAACTGGCTTCGGGACATTTGGAGGGATACCCGCGTGTTTATGGAGTGGCTTGGGCGTTCGTGGCGCACACCGATAGCCGCTTCGATCCGGAAACGCTCCGCCGGTTCGTATCGGCGTATCAGCGTGTGCAACCGCTGACAATTGGCGAGCTATGGGCTGTGGCGATCACGCTTCGCGTGGTGTTGATTGAGAATCTTCGGCGGCTGGCAGAACGAATTGTGAGCAGCCGCACGGCGCGCCAGGAAGCGGACCGTTTGGCGGACCTGTTGCTTGGTGCAAGCGCGCGGCCGGAAGCTCTGGCGGCAGCGCTAGCGGAATTTGAAAATCAGCCGATGGAAACGGCCTTCGCTGTGCAGTTGGTGCAGCGTTTGCGCGATCTGGATCCAAAAGTCGCGCCGGTTTTGCAATGGCTGGACAAGCGCCTGGCGGATGCGGGCACAAACGCGGATGACGTGGTACACGTGGAACATCAGGAGCAGGGCGCCTCGAACGTTTCGGTGCGAAATATCGTCACCAGCATGCGTTCGATTTCGGCATTCGACTGGCCAGAATTCTTCGAGGCGGTCAGCCTGGTGGACGAAATCCTCCGCAAGGACACACATTTTGCGGATATGGATTTTGCGACGCGCGACAACTATCGTCACGCCATTGAAGATCTTTCGCGGGGATCGAAACATTCGGAAATAGAAGTGGCTAAGCGTGTGGTCAGAAATGTTCTGCAAGCCGCTTCTAAAGGTTCCGACGGTTCGCCAAACGGAGATGATCCCAACCTCAACCGTAAAACCGAGCCCGGTTATTACCTGGTTTCGCGGGGACGTCCCGCCTTTGAGCGTGAGCTCGGTTTTCGGGTTTCGCTGAGGCGCTGGCTGCTACGTTTATATATTCGCGGTGCGGTGCCGGGCTATCTGGGCACAATTGCTTTGCTCACCGGAGTCCTGCTGGCCTTGCCCCTGTCGTTGAGCTATGAAACTGGTGTGGGTGTAAAGGGCCTCTTGCTCCTGGCAGTTTTCGCGGCAGTGCCCGCGTCAGACCTGGCGATCGCGCTTATCAATCGTGCCGTCATGGACTCGCTCGGGCCACGAAGGCTGCCGCGGCTGGAATTGCGCGAGATTCCTGCGGAGTTGCGAACCATCATCGTTGTGCCAACGCTGCTGACTACACCGGCGGATGTGAACGAGCAGGTTGAGCGCCTCGAAGTGCATTATCTGGCGAATTCGGACGGAGATTTGCGTTTCGCGCTGCTCTCCGATTGGGCCGATGCGGCCTCCGAAACGCTTCCCGGCGACGATGATTCACTGGCCGCAGCGGTCGAAGGCATATTGAAGTTGAATCAGCGCCATGGGCCTGCACCGGGAGGCGGCGGACGCTTTTTCCTTTTCCACCGCAAGCGCCTGTGGAACGAACGTGAGGGCAAATGGATGGGTTGGGAGCGCAAGCGCGGGAAATTGCACGAACTGAACAGGTTTTTGCGCGGTGCTACAGACACAACGTTTATCACAAACACCGGCCAGCCTGCGCAGGATCTGAGAAGCGTGCGCTACGTAATCACGCTCGATGCGGATACTCGTTTGCCACGCGGGACGGCTGCCCGCCTGATAGGAACGATGGCACATCCTCTCAACAGACCCCGCTTCAGCGCTCGTGACGGGCGCGTGGTGGAAGGTTACGCCATCGTGCAACCGCGCATCACGCCCGCGCTTCCCATCGGCCGCGAGGGTTCACTTGCTCAAAAAATATATTCAGGTCCAGGAGGCATTGATCCCTATTCGGCGGCTGTCTCGGATGTGTATCAAGACTTATTCCGGGAAGGTTCCTACACGGGCAAGGGGATTTACGAGGTCGACGCTTTTGAAACCGCTTTAGCCGGTAAAGTGCCGGAAAACTCTCTGTTGAGCCACGACCTCTTTGAGGGGATTTTTGCGCGAGTTGGTCTGGCTACGGATATTGAATTATTCGAAGAATTTCCGTCACGCTATGCAGCGATCGCGGCACGTCAAGACCGGTGGGCGCGGGGCGATTGGCAACTCTTGCCCTGGCTGTTGGGCGTGCATCGCGTGGCGTTTGGGAGCGGCGAATCAATCAAGATTCCAGCAATCGGCCGATGGAAAATGCTCGACAATCTGCGCCGCACGTTGTCGGCTCCGGCGACACTTCTAACTCTGATTGCCGGCTGGGCATTGAGACCACCGAATCCGTGGGTGTGGATGCTGTTCATTGTCGTGGGGCTGGCGATACCCGTGTTATTGCCATCGCTTTTCGATTTCATTCCGCGCCGCAAGGGTATTTCGTGGCGAAGCCATTTTCGGGGGCTGTTCGGCGACTTGATGCTTGGAGCGTGGCAGATCGGATTGGCGTTAACATTCCTCGCATACCAGACCTGGCTAATGTCGGTGGCAATCCTCCGGACTCTCGTTCGGCTGGTGATTACGCACAGACGTTTGCTTGAATGGGTTACCGCAGCACAGGCCAAGGCCCAAGTCGATTTGAAATTCCTGGGCACATACAAGCGCATGGCGGGTGGATTTGTGGTTCTCGCCGCAACAATTGCCGTCCTGGCTTTTGCGCCACACAGGCATTGGATATTTGCCGCTCCGTTGCTGGCGCTTTGGGCGGTGGCGCCCGCGGTAGCGTGGTGGATCAGCCTACCACCGGAGAGAGAAGCACAGGCATTGACTCTGCAAGGCAAGCAGGGTCTGCGCCTGATTTCGCGGCGAACATGGCGTTTCTTTGAGAAGTTCGTGACTTCGCAGCACCACGCGCTGCCGCCTGATAATTTTCAGGAGAGTCCCAAGGCGGTTGTGGCGCAGCGCACATCGCCAACAAACATCGGCTTGTATCTTCTGTCGATCGTTTGCGCTCATGACCTCGGATGGCTGGGCATCGTGGAGATGGTTGAACGGCTCGAGACCACTTTGGGGACCATGCGCGAGATGGATTTGTTTCGCGGCCACTTTTACAATTGGTACGACACGTCCGACCTTCGCCCGCTCAGTCCGAAATACGTTTCCACGGTGGACAGCGGAAATCTTGCGGGCCATTTATTGACGCTCGCAAACGGTTGCCGCGAGCTGATGGAAAAACCGGCTTTCGAAGCAGGAGTGCTGGCTGGGATGCGAGATACCAGCCAGTTGTTGGGCGACGCTCTGGCACGAATTCCCCACACTCCTCGCACGCACGTCGTCACGCGTAAACAACTCAGCGATGCAGCCGATGAGATTGCGGCCTCGCTTGAACTACCACCCAGCGGAGCCTTGGATTGGGCCCATCGCTTCGTCCAGTGGAAGGCACTGACGCAAAATGCGGCGGACATTGCGCAGACTTTGACCCAAGAACGCGGAGACGCCGCCGACTCTGATTTGCCGACCTGGGCAAATGCATTGAAGGCCTGCATTGAAAGTCACGCCCGCGATGCCGGAATTTTGATTCCGCTGATTCAACTCGATTCGAAAGACATCGGCGGCGTTGCGAACTATTTCCGCGACCACGCGTCCGAATCGAACGCCATTAAGCTGCTTTATTCCGTTCCGACGATCGCAAACGCACCGGACCGATTCGAAGCGGCGCTCCGAGAGCTTTCCGCCCTGCGCAATCACGTGAAGGACACTGTCCAGGACGGCAGCAATCCAGCCAAGCGCGACATTGCTCTTCCCGTGGAAGCACTGATCGAAGCCGTAAAGCAATCTTCGACGGATGCCGTCGCGCTGATTCGCCGGCTATCGGCCATCATCCAAACAGCGGAAGACATGGTCGAAGCGATGGAGTTCGGCTTTCTGTTTGATGACCGGCGCAAGCTATTTTCGATCGGATATCGCGTCGACGATGGCGCTCCGGATTCGAATTACTACGATTTACTGGCGTCCGAAGCGCGACTGGCAAGTTTTATAGCGATAGCGAAAGGCGAAGCACCTGCGGCGCACTGGTTTCGCTTGGGCCGCGCACTCACACCGGTGAAGGGCGGCTCCGCGTTGACGTCCTGGTCGGGATCGATGTTCGAATATTTGATGCCAGCGCTTGTGATGCGCTCTCCAGAAGGCAGTTTGCTAGGCCAAACGCTCGAGCTTGTTGTGCGGCGTCAGGCGGAATACGGCATTGAACGGGGCGTGCCGTGGGGCGTATCGGAATCGGCGTACAACGCGCGCGACGTGGATTTCACGTATCAATACTCGAGTTTCGGCGTACCCGGCCTGGGGCTGAAGCGCGGACTGAGCGACGATCTAGTGGTGGCGCCTTACGCAACCGCGCTCGCCGCCATGATCAATGCTGTGGCCGCCCTGGAAAACTTTGCGCGCCTGGAACAATCGGGCGCGGCGGGAACATACGGTTTCTATGAAGCGCTGGATTACACATCCACTCGCCTGCCCGAAGGAAAGGATTTTGCGCTGGTACGCACGTATTTCGCGCACCATCAGGCAATGACGTTAATCGCGCTCGCCAACGTGCTGAACGATGGCGCGGTGCGCAACCGTTTCCACGCCGCACCCATTGTGCAGGCCACGGAGTTATTGTTGCAGGAGAGGACGCCGCGCGACGTGATGGTGACGCGGCCGCGTGCGCAGGACGTGTCCGCAAGCGCGCAAGTGCGCGAACTGATTCCGCCCGTCGTGCGGCGCTTCAGCACTCCACACACGCCGACTCCCCGGACTCACCTGCTTTCCAACGGGAGATACGTTGTGATGCTCACCGCGGCAGGGTCTGGATACAGCCGCTGGAAAGACCTTGCGATAACGCGCTGGCGCGAGGACGTGACATGCGATTGCTGGGGAAGCTACGTGTTTCTCCGCGATGTGCAGACGGGCCAAGTGTGGTCCGCCGGGTTTCAGCCGAGCGGCGTCGAGGCGGATTCGTACGAGGCTTCCTTTTTTGAAGATCGCGCGGAATTTATCCGGCGCGATGGCGCGCTGACGACGGCACTCGAAGTGATCGTCTCGCCCGAAGACGATGCGGAGGTGCGCCGCGTTTCCATAACGAATCTGGGCGCACGAGCGCGTGAAATTGAGGTTACATCCTACGCCGAGATTTGCCTGGCGGCGCAGAACGCCGATATGGCGCATCCGGCATTCTCCAATTTATTTGTCGAGACGGAATTCGTGCCGGAAGTCAACGGCCTGATCGCGACGCGGCGGCCGCAATCCGATAAAGAAACAACCATGTGGGCCGCGCACGTGGCCGTGGTGGAAGGTGAGACGGTTGGTGAACTTCAATACGAGACGGATCGCGCGCGGTTTATCGGGCGATGCCACGACATTCGCAACCCCATATCGGTGATCGACGGCCGGCCGCTATCGAATACGGTTGGCTCAGTGCTTGACCCCGTGATGAGCCTTCGCCGAAGGGTGCGCATTCCCGCGGGCAGCGCCGCGAGTATTGTTTTTTCCACCGTGGTTGCTCCTTCTCGAGATCTGGTAGTGGATCTCGCGGACAAGTATCGGGCAACGAAAGCGTTTGAGCGAACGCTGTCGCTGGCGTGGACGCAGGCGCAAGTGCAACTTCATCATCTGGGCATCGATCTGGAAGAAGCGCATTTGTTCCAGCGGCTGGCAAATTTTGTATTGTACTCAGACCCTGCGTTGCGGCCTTCCTCCGACGTGCTCAGCCAGAGCGGCCTGGAGCGGTCGGCACTGTGGGCGCATGGAATCTCCGGCGACTTGCCCATCGTGTTGGTGCGCATCGACGATCCGGAAGATGTGGGAATTGTGCGCCAACTGTTGCGCGCGCATGAGTACTGGCGCATGAAACAGTTGTTCGCGGACATCGTCATCATCAATGAAAAACCGCCGTCGTATGGTCAGGACCTGCAAGAGTCGCTGGATGAGCTGGTGCGAGGAAGCCGTTTGCGGCTGTGGCCGGATACGGACAAAGCGCGTGGGAGTATTTTCCTATTGCGGGCAGACCTTATCGTTGCGCGGGAGCGAACGCTGCTGCAAACGATTGCGCGCGCGGTCCTGCTGAGCCGTCGCGGGACCTTATCTGAACAGGTTCTTCGATCGCAGCGGTTGGAGGTACCGGCCCTCGCCATCGCCCGGCCCCGGCGGGCCGCCAAACGCCAGGACTTACCGCTCGCTTTGCCCGCGCTCGAATTTTTCAATGGCCTTGGGGGCTTTGCGGAACAAGGCTCTGAATATGTAACTGTACTCAGTGAAGGCTTGCGGACTCCTGCGCCGTGGATCAACGTTGTCGCGAATCCGTCGTTTGGCTTCCTGGCCTCGGAGTCGGGGTCGGGTCACACGTGGTCCCTCAACAGCCACGAAAATCAGCTCACGCCGTGGTCGAACGATCCGGTGACCGATCCTCCTGGTGAAGCAATCTATATTCGCGACGAAAGCACGGGCGAGGTCTGGACGCCGACAGCTTTGCCGATTCGGGATGAAACGGCGATGTACGTGGCATGCCACGGGCAGGGATACAGCCGGTTCCAACATGGCTCGCGCGGGATTCTGCTGGAATTATTGCAATTTGTTCCGCCGGAAGACCCGGTGAAAATTTCGCGACTCGTCCTGAAAAACAATTCAGGCCGCGTCCGCCGCCTTTCGGTGACTGCCTATGCAGAATGGGTGTTGGGAAGTTCGCGCAGCGCTTCGGCTCCATGCATCTTCACGGAGATCGATTCACAGACGGGAGCGATTTTCGCGCAAAGCGCGTGGGGTGGAGAATTTGGAGGACGCATCGCTTTCGCCGATCTGAAAGGCGCGCAAAATTCTTTTGCGGGAGATCGCGCTGAATTTATCGGACGCAACGGAACCCTCGAACGCCCTTTGGCATTGGAAAGGGGCGGCCCACTTTCTGGAAAGACAGGCGCGGGTCTTGATCCCTGTACCGCGCTCCAAACGTTGATTGAGTTGCAACCGGGCGCGCAAGCCGAGGTTGTATTCCTGCTCGGACAGGCAGAAAGCAAAGAGCAGGCTCGCGATCTGCTGGGACGCTACCGCACCGCGGACTTGAATGCAGTCCTGCTCGACGTCAGACGCCGTTGGGACGATGTCCTCGGCGCCATGCAAGTCACCACACCCGAACCGGCCATGAATACGCTGATGAACCGATGGCTGCTGTATCAAACGCTCGCATGCCGTGTGTGGGCGCGGGCAGCCTTCTATCAATTGAGTGGCGCCTACGGTTTCCGAGATCAACTGCAGGACATTATGGCGCTGACCGTCGCAAAGCGCGATGTGGCCCGCGCGCAACTGCTGCGCGCCGCTGGACGGCAATTCGTTGAAGGCGACGTGCAGCATTGGTGGCATCCGCCGTCGGGACGGGGCGTGCGCACGCGCATCTCAGACGATCTGCTGTGGCTGCCCTATGCAGTGGTGCAATTCATCGAAACGTCCGGTGATACAGGCGTGCTCGACGAAGTGGCGCCTTTCCTAGAAGGAGAAGCTCTCGCTGAAGACCAGACGGAGGCTTATTTCCAACCTCGTGTTTCGCAGACTCGCGGAACGCTATTCGAGCATTGCGCCCGAGCGCTGGACCGAAGCCTTTCCGTTGGCAGCCATGGCCTGCCGCTCATGGGTACAGGCGACTGGAATGATGGAATGAATCGCGTGGGCGAAATGGGTAAAGGAGAGAGCGTTTGGCTCGCGTGGTTCTTGCACACGATCCTTTGGGAGTTTGCGAAAATTGCCGATTCGCGCGGCGAGCAGAAGCGCGCGGAAGCCTGGCGTGTCCACGTGAGCCTTCTGAAAGCGGCTCTGGAACGCGATGGCTGGGATGGCGAATGGTATCGTCGCGCCTATTTCGACGATGGCACACCATTGGGCGCGGCGGGAAACGCGGAATGCCGCATCGATTCCATTGCGCAATCCTGGGGAGTAATCACCGGGGCGGCGGAACCGGGCCGTGCGGCACGTGCAATGGCGGCTGTCGATCACTGGCTGGTGCACCGCGCAGAGGGACTCGTTCTGCTCTTAACTCCGCCCTTCGATAATGCAGGGCATGACCCCGGCTACATAAAAGGTTATCCGCCCGGCATCCGCGAAAACGGCGGGCAATATACACATGCCGCCGTCTGGGCGGTGATTGCGTTTGCCGTGCTTGGCGACGGCGCCAAGGCTGCCGAGCTTTTCCGAATGCTCAACCCGATCAACCGAAGCAACACGCGCGCAGGGGTGCAACGTTACAAAGTCGAGCCCTACGTCGCTGTGGGCGACGTCTACTCCCAGCCGCCGCACGTTGGCCGCGGAGGGTGGACGTGGTACACGGGATCCGCAGGCTGGCTACATCGCGCCGGCCTGGAATGGATCCTCGGATTCCGATTGCGCGGCAAGACATTGTCAATTGATCCGTGCATTCCGCAAGAATGGCCGAGTTACTCGATTCGTTTTCGGTATCACTCAGCCGTCTATAAAATCACCGTCGAAAATCCGCAGCATGTTTCGCGCGGCGTCGCTGTGATTGAGCTGGATGGCAAGACATTGCCGCTCTCACCCAACATTCCTCTTGTCGATGATGGTTCGGGGCACACGGTCCGCGTCGTGCTCGGGAAACGAGACACCTAGGAACCGGGCCGTCTGTAATTTTTTTTCTTGCAGCATAAAACTTTGCGGGTTCGCAGCGCGTTTCTGCTCTGTCTTCGAGGAACCGGCTGAATTTAAAACCACACTGTAGCTGCGTTCCTTTGCGTGGGATAAGATGGCCTCGGGCCACGCGCTTAACCGCCTTCTTATTCCAGGAGGTCACATCGATGGATCGAGATTTCTTTTACTCAATCATGAATGGCGAAGGGACGCTCGACTACGAGCTTTACCTGAATACGAAGACGCTGCTTTCCTGCCAAAAAGATTTCAAGGATTTTTGCAACGCAGACGAGTTGCAATTCCAAATCGTCCACCAGGTCGAAGAAATGTGGATGAAGCTGATTGGATATACGCTGCTCGACATCGATGACTACATTCAGAAAGAGGAAACCAACCGCGTCATCACGCTTTTCCGCCGGGTTCACATCGCGTTGCGACTGATGATTGAACAACTCGCCCTTCTGGAGACGATGTCGCCGAAGGAGTATCAGGAGATTCGCTTGCGATTGGGAAACGGCAGCGGTCAGGAATCGCCGGGGTTCCGGACGCTTCTCCGCATGCACACGCCGCTGTGGCAATCATTCAAGACGTGCTACATCGACAAGCATGGGCTTACGCTCGAGAAAATCTACAACTCTGAGTACAGCCACTCGGACGCCTACGTGGTCGCCGAGGCATTCGCGGAATTCGACGAGCTGTTCCAAAGATTCCGCGCCGTACACATGCAGTTGATCATGCGCACGATTGGCCTGGGAGCAAAATCGCTGAAGGGGCGCTCGGTCGATCTTCTAAATGAAGGGATGCGCGTGCGCTTCTTCCCCGAGCTGTGGGAAATTCGCAGCCAGATGACGGACCACTGGGGCGGCGAGTATGGAGTTGTTCGGGATTCGATCGGCGGGCACTGACGCAGCGACTCGGCTGCGCGTTCAATTACGAGCAGGGGAAATCGCGTGAAAGCGGCTGTTCTTACGTCTCCCAAGAACGTGGCGGAAAGGCCTCTTGTCATTTCAGAAGTGCCGCGACCCAATCTGGAGCCTGGGCAGGTTTTGCTGCGTGTTCGAGCTTGCGGAGTGTGCCGCACGGATCTTCACATCGTTGAGGGTGAACTGGCACCGCAACGTCAACAAGTGATTCCGGGCCATCAAATCGTCGGGGAAATTGTCGAGGGCATGACAGATGAATTGGCGGCGGGTTTGCGCGTCGGTGTTTCGTGGCTGGGCGGCGTGGATGGGAGTTGTCCCTATTGTCGCCGCGGCCTTGAAAACCTTTGCGACAAACCCACGTTTACCGGATATACGGTTGACGGAGGTTACGCGGAGTACGCTGCCGCGCGAGCTGATTTCGTTTTCCCGCTGCCCGATACCCTTGATGACGCGCATGCGGCGCCTCTTCTTTGTGCCGGAATCATAGGCTTTCGGAGTCTTCGCGTAGCAGGCGTGCAAACTGGAGAGCGCGTGGGGCTATTCGGATTCGGAGCTTCCGCGCATCTGGCCATCTCCGTCCTGCATGCGTGGAACTGCGAAGTATATGTATCTACTCGCGGCGCATCGCACCGGCGGCTGGCAGCTTCTCTCGGAGCGAAATGGGTTGGAACGGAAGATGAAAGGCCGCCGGTAGAACTCGATCGCGCAGTTACGTTTGCTCCCAGCGGTAAGGTGGTAGTTGCAGCCCTCGGAAGCCTGCGAAAAGGCGGCGTGGTTGCCATCAACGCCATCCATTTGGATCAGATGCCCGCGTTTGACTATGACAAACTTTTGTGGGGAGAACGTCAAATCCGGAGTGTTGCCAATATGACTCGAGCGGACGCCCGCGAGTTCCTGGAAACTGCTTCGCGGATCGGCCTGAAGCCCAAAATGACTATTTTTCCTCTGGAACAGGCCAACGAAGCTCTTGCGGCGGTAAAGAGCGATTCCATCGATGGTGCGGCGGTCATTGTTCCTTGAGTTTTGCTGTCACCGCAGTTCGACCCGTGTTCTTCCGCGAAGCCAGCCCCCGATCCCGCCTGATTTGTTTAGTCGTATCGCCGCTTCGCCGGCAACCACTTCGACGCCTGTCTTGGTTTTCCAGGCAAGTTCTGGCAAGACGTCACGCAAGTTGACGACAAAGCGTTCCCTCCCGCATTGCGGGCAGACAGGGTCTCCGGAACGGTCCATCCAGCCGCATTCTGAACACTGGTACAGGCTTTCGTTCAGATTGTGCGCTATGACCAGATTACGAATCTTTGCTTTCTGAAAGAGGGCAAGCGTCTCATCAAGGCCGGCGACAGCGTTGCGTTCATCGCCGAGCAAAGCATGGACCAATGCGAGTTGGCGGCCATTCTCCCAGTCTGCGATTCGGGGTTCCAAACGTTTCCGCAAGTCAGGCGGGGAAAACTTTCCGAAGTCTTCCTCGACGGTTACAACGGGATGACCAAATTGTTTCGGAAACTCCGCTTCGATTGCTTTTGTCAACCGATCGGAGCCGACCAAGAAAATCGCGGTGCATTGGTTTTTTTCGCACAGACTTTTTGCTCGCTCCTCTACGTCGCGACACAAGCGCGCGTATTGCGCATCCATCCTGTGCCGATGTGTGTCGCGCTGAGAGCCACGAGTCTTCTTGACGCCCTGACCGGTGACGTGACCCATTTCCTTTTTCTTCCACTGCGAGATATTTATGGTGAATTCCATCCGCCCTGACTCGGCCATTTCTCCAAGCCAGTAGCGAAAGAAGCGCGCGCCAGTGCGATCCACAACCACTATGCAATATGGCTTGTTTTCACTGAGAATCCAGAACAATTGGCTCAGGGCCGGCCGTCCCCAATGAAGCTCATTCTCGACTTGCCGTTCCAGTGGCAGTAATTCCCACGTGTCAGAACCGGCTAGAATGAACAATCCCTTCTCGCGGGGTGTCCGGTCGTGGAGAAATTCTTCCACCCTCGCTATCTGAGCCCCGAAAATCTTCAGATCTCCCGGGCGCACGTTCTTGGTGAGTATCTTCGCCTCTTTCTTCAACCACGGCATATAGGCGAGCCCGTCGCCACGAGATGATCGTTGCACCGGCCTCGTGTCCACGTAGGCCGTGAGCACGGGAGGTGTAAATTGGGCCAGTGACTGAAGTTCGTTTACGTTGTACGTCATGTGCTGCTCCTCTTGATTCTCATTAGCCGGACATCATGATTGCGCCGCCGCACCGCATCGGACTGCATTATCGCACTGCGCGTTGCTGGGGCCATGTGATGCGCGTCACGAGCAACGGTGATCCTTTGCACAGCGCGGACAGACTCACGAGACCAGAATCATTAGAGATTCGAGCACAAAAGGTAAAGATTGCCTTCAAAAAGTTAGAGACGTTTGCAAATGACACGAAAGGAGACCAACGATGAAAGTGAGAGACGTAATGGTGGGAACACCCGCCAGCTGCACCTTCGAAGTAAATCTGGGCTCGGCAGTAGAAATCCTGTGGAAACAGAACTGCGGAATGCTTCCCATCGTGGATGCGCAACAAAAGGTTGTTGGCGTCGTGACGGACCGGGACGTTAGCATCGCGCTGGGAACTCGAAATCTACTGCCGGGAGAAATTACCGTGGGTCAGGTTGCTTCACGCAAAGTTTTTGCCTGCAAGCCGGACGACGACGTACGCACAGCGCTGGCAACGATGGGCGAGGCGAAGGTTCGGCGCTTGCCCGTAATCAATGCCAATGGCAAGCTCGAAGGGATCCTGTCCATGGATGATGTCGTGCTTCATTCCGAGGCCAAGACTCCGGGGAAGACACCTGAACTATCCCATGATGATGTCGTGGACACGCTGAAAAAGCTTTACCGGCCGGAACTACCACGATTGGTGCCACAAAAAGCCGCTGCTTGATGCCAGGGAAACAGCTTGAGCGGCAGTTGCCGTAAGACAGAAGGCTCGAATCCCGCAACGACTTCGCGGCCGCCGGAAGACAGGTCGTATGCGGGAAGGGCGTGGGAAGTTTTGTGGTTGGTCGCTTCTGACTTCTGAATCGAGACAATAGCCCAAGGCCATTTTCTTGTGGAATAGACCGCAACGGCAGGATCTGCTTCAGCGACTTATTTTCGTGCGGGGATTATCTTTCTCCCTCCGAAACTACTGAGTGCCTTAATACTATTAATTCGGGTAGGGTCGCTCGGATCGCAGCAACCACTGGGACGGCAATGCGTGGCCGGAAAAGCCGTTCATTGCGCGGTGTACCCGCCATCAATTATCAATTCACTTCCGGTAACAAACTTCGCTTCCTCGGATGCTAGATAAACGATTCCCCATGCGATGTCATTCGGTTCGCCCATGTGTCCCAGCGGATGTTTTGCGCTGACCATTTTGCGGAATTCGTTGACTCCTGATTGCTTCGCCAGGTTCTCAACCATCGGAGTCCAGATGAACCCCGGATGCACGGAATTCACGCGGATGTTGTCCGCGGCATAAAGCAACGCGTCGTTCTTGGCCATGAGCCGTACAGCGCCTTTGGAGGCGTGGTACGGAGGGGCATCCGCTGCGCCAACAATTCCATAAATGGAGGATAGATTAATGATGCTGCCGCGATGCGCGGCCTTCATGTAAGGAATAGCATGCTTCGTGCAGAAGAAAACGCCCTTTACATTCACTGCCATCAGCTTGTCCCATTCCTGCTCGGTCACTTCGTGGGTAGGCTTATTCGCTCCTGATATTCCGGCGTTGTTCACCAGCACGTCGATCTTTCCGAATCTGTGTCGTATCTTGCCGAAAACGTCCTGGACCTCCACCTCCTTGGTGACATCCAAATGCCAGTATTCCGCGACACCACCAGATGAGTTGATTTCCCGAGCGAGTTGGGCTCCTTCTGTATCGAGAACGTCGGTGACGGCAACAACGGCTCCCTCGCGCGCAAATAATAGGCAAGTCGCCCGGCCGATTCCCAGGGCTCCGCCCGTGACTATGCCCACCAGATTTTTCAGCCTATCCATGCCTACCTCCTCGGAGCCAAGCGGCCATTGAGCCTTTACGGCCTGGTGAGCGGCGGCTGCTGTAAGTGAAGAAACTTATGGCGGAAGCGTGTGGGAGTCGAATTTACGTTTTGCTGATTCCTTACGTACTTACAAGGTAGCTCTCGGAACGGTTCGGAAGGACTTAGCATCCTCCGGAACTCTTATTGCCGTCTTTTCGCCGCCTCGTTTTCTCATCCCACTTTTCTCTTCGCCTCGACGCTCGTTGTTTCGCCGAAGCGAAGATCGTCCTCAAGCGCTTCGTGCAGGCGCACTTGGTTTCGCTCCTCCTCGCCGATCCTCCGCAAAAATGCGCGGTAGAGGTAGGCGCGCATGTCTCGGATGGGAGGAATCTGTGCGGTTTCCTTCGCACGAATCGCTTCCGACACCGTTGCGGCGGCCTCCTCCAAAAGGTTCATGGCAACGCACGGGTCGCCGATGAAGTTCTGGGCATAGGCAAGAGCCTGGGGAGCCATCGCCTGAGCGACGGAAAGGACACACGGTTCAATGAGCCTGCCGAGGCGGTCAACGGCGCTCAACAGAAGCGGCTGAGTTCGTGTCATAGTTTCATCGGCTATATATCCCCTCTCCTCACCTCGACTTCGGAAGACAGCCCAATAGTTGTGGGGGCAGTATGTCTGATTCTCACTCGACAACCCTGCTACTAGTATAGAACGCAGCGCGAAAGAAAAGGTTTCCTTGAGCAATCGCGGGGAAACGTCATGCCTCAGGGAACTCCTAAGGCTCTTCGCCTTCTTTGACCGAATGACCTCTAGTTTTACTACGCGCTTACGAAATCCTTACGTCTTCCTTACACACTCCTAATTCGAGCGACGGTAACTTCGTTTGCGAAAACGTGAGCCCGTTGGTCTGTTAGCTGTGCCTTGAAGTCGGATTTCGAGAGAAGGTGTCATGGCGATCCTGATTTTTCTAGCTCTGTGTGCTGCCGGGGTAGTTTTTCTCCTCCTCGTTTTGGTGCATTTCGTTCGCGACGAGAGACACGGCCGGACGAACGGGCCAGCGGCACGTCAAGGAGTTCGGATGGGAAACAGCGACCCGAATCGGTCAGCTTTCGAGCGATAGATAGCGAGAATAAGGAGAGATTTCCATGACGACGTTCCTGCCGTACAAGCGGCTCATCTTCGGCTGCTTTGTCTTGATGCTTGGACCATACCCCGTTTTTGCGCAAAGCGGCGCTACTGGCTCAGCGAACCAGCCAGCAAGTGCGACAGATCAGCAAATACCGCCTGCGGTCGCCAAAGAGCTTGATGCCATGAAAAAGCGCATCGATGAACTTGAAGCGGAATTGAAGAACAAGAACGCGCAACAGCAATTGCCTGCAGTGCAAGTCGCCGCTACTCCAGCTTCGCCCACGCTGGGAGAATTGTCTACGTCTGAGGCCACGCAGGTATCTTCCTCGGCGGGACCAACCGCAAGGGCACCAGCGGCGCAACCCGTAGCACTCCAAACTGCAAAACTCGAAAGAAAAGAAGTGGCGCAGCCTTTTGCGGATTGGGACTGGACATGGCTCAATGGCAACCCGCGCACGAAGGAGATATTTTGGGACTCGAAATTCTTCACGCCGGAGATTAGAGCTGACATCAACTACGTCGTCGATTTTAACCATCCGGCAGACCACTCGATGGGTGGATCAAGCGAGCTCTTTCGATCCCAAGAAGTTCAGTTAGAACAGTTGGGTGTCGGCGGCGACTTTCATTATGATAACGTTCGCGCCAGGCTCATGACCCAGTTCGGCATGTACTCAGTTACCACGCCGCGGAATGATCCCAGCCCAGGACACGGTCAGTGGGATCTAGCCAATGCATACCGCTACATCTCGGAAGCGTATGGCGGATACCACTTTGACGCGATGCACGGCGTCAATGTCGACGCGGGAATCTTCATGTCCTACATCGGCCTGTTCAGTTACTACAATTTCGACAATTGGGCGTATCAGCCCTCTTACGTTTCGTCGAACACTCCATGGTTTTTCAATGGCGTACGGGTTCAAGTTTTCCCAACAGCGCACTTGAAGATCGAGCCGTGGTTCATCAATGGATGGCAGTCGTACGGGTCGGCAAACCACAGGCCGGGTGTCGGAGGCCAGATCAAATGGACGCCGACGAGCTGGCTCGACGTCATCTCCAACAATTACGGTCTGGGTCAGGACGACTTGTTCGTACCGGGCCGCAAGCGCATCCACACAGACGACAGCATCGAGGTCAAATATTACGACAGACCGGACATGCTCCTGGACAGGATGGCGTTCAGCCTCACGGGTGACATGGGCTGTGAATATGGCGGCGGCGTGAGTTGCTACCACAATACCAAGGGCGGCCCCAAGCAGAGCTTTCTAGGTTACATGGTTTATAACCGGTTCTGGTTCCACAAGGACCTGTATGGCCTAACGCTCGGCGGGGGCAAGATTAACAATCCGGGACGCTACCTTGTCTTGCTGCCGCCTATCAACGGAGAGACCGCCGTTACAGCAGCGACCTCTTCGCCTTACTTTACGGAAAATCCCGGAGACCCGTTCAAGGCCTGGGATTCATCACTCACGTTCGACTATATGCCCAAGCAATACATCACTTTTCGCTGGGAGTACGATTATCGCCATGCGAACGTGCCGTATTGGTCTGGCCGTGGTGGAATTACGCCTCCGGGCGGAAACACTGGCTCCCCCGAAGACTTCGTCTGCAATAACGGCGTCTCGTCTGGGGCGACAGCCCTCGCGTCCGCGACAGCGTTCTGCACGAGCCCGCAGCAAAACTCAAGCATCTGGTTCCCCGATCTTCGCAAGAATGAGTCTTTTATCGACATGTCCATAATGGTCAAATTCTGAGGCGTATCCTTGTTGCTGTTTGTCCAGATGCATCGTATGTTTTTTTCGGAAGTGAGGATTCGTGCCGGACATAATTTTCATCACAGCCATCGTGGTTTTTCTTCTTGTGGCAATTGGTTACGTTCGCGCATGCGAGAGACTGCGATAGGAGCGAACTAATGAATGGAGGAAATGCTCTGCTGGTCCTGTGTGCGCTGCTCTTTGGCTATCTCGTGTACGCGCTGCTCAGACCGGAGAAATTCTAGCGATGACTCCCAATGGCTGGCTTCAAATCGGGATTTTCCTGCTGATCATCTTTGCGATCACGAAGCCTTTCGGTATTTTCCTGGCGCGCGTATTCGGGCGCGAAAAAACATTCTTCGATCCCGCGCTGCGTCCCGTGGAGCGGCTGCTCTATCGAATCACAGGTATTGATGAGAACCATGAGATGCGATGGACGGAGTACGCCGTCGCGATGCTGCTCTTCAGCGCCGTCTCGATGGCGCTGCTCTACTTGATCGAGAGAGTGCAAACCTGGCTTCCGCTGAATCCGCAGAAACTGGGCAATGTTTCACCCGCGCTGGCCTTCAACACAGCAGTCTCGTTTACCACAAACACAAACTGGCAGGCTTACACGCCGGAAACGACGATGAGCTATCTGACGCAAATGGCCGGCCTCGCGTATCACAACTTTGCGTCTGCTGCTGTGGGAATCGCGCTGGCGATTGCCGTGATTCGCGGAATCGCGCGAAAGGAAACAAACACTCTCGGGAATTTCTGGGTCGACGTGACGCGTTGCTTGCTGTGGGTGCTTCTCCCGGTTTGTTTGCTCGTATCGCTTGTCTTTGTGTCGCAGGGAGTTATCCAGAACCTCAAGCCATACACGACAGCGCACTTAATTGAACCACAAGCGATGACCGTCCCCGGCGCTGGCGGGAAAACGACAACACGGGTGATTCGCGAACAGGTGATCGCGCAAGGGCCGGTAGCGTCGCAAGAAGCCATTAAAATGTTCGGGACCAACGGCGGCGGATTCTTCAATGCAAATAGCGCGCATCCCTTCGAGAATCCGACTCCGCTCACGAACTTTCTACAACTCTTATTGATTTTTGCGATCCCTTCGGCGCTCACGTACACGCTGGGCCGGATGACCGGTTCGCAGCGACATGGATGGGCGGTGTGGGCAGCGATGGCTTTTCTTTTCATGGCCGGAGCAACGACAGCCTACTGGGCCGAGGCGCGCGGCAATCCTCTTCTGCACGGTGTAGATCAGCGAGCAACTCTCAATCAATCCGGCGGCAATATGGAAGGTAAGGAAGTGCGGTTTGGCATCGCCGATTCCGCCCTTTTCGCCACGGTGACCACGGATGCGAGCTGCGGCGCTGTGAACAGCGTGCACGATTCCTTTACTCCACTCGGTGGACTCGTTCCGCTAGTCAACATCATGCTGGGAGAAGTGGTCTTCGGCGGCGTCGGCTCCGGCCTCTACGGCATGATCGTCTTCGTAATTCTGGCGGTTTTTATCGCCGGGCTAATGGTTGGGCGAACACCAGAATATTTGGGAAAAAAGATCGAGGCGTACGACGTAAAGATGGCAATGCTCGCCATCCTCATTCTGTCGTTCACCATCCTTGCCTTCTCCGCGCTCGCCGTCGTCAAGCCTTTCGGCGTTGCGGGCATCACGAATCCGGGGCCGCACGGCCTTTCTCAGATCCTCTACGCTTACACTTCGGCTGCAGGCAACAACGGTTCGGCCTTCGCCGGCCTCAGCGCCAACACGCTTTGGTACAACACAAGCCTCGCCGCAGCCATGCTGCTCGGAAGGTTTTTCATGGTGATTCCGATTCTCGCGATCGCGGGGAATCTCGCAAGGAAAAAAATTACTCCACCATCGCTCGGCACGTTTCCGGTCACGGGTGGCCTGTTTACGGGCCTGCTTGTCGCGACGATTGTGATCGTCGGCGCGCTCACCTTTTTCCCGGCCCTCAGCCTGGGCCCAATTCTCGAGCACTTGTTAATGGTTGCCGGAAGGGTCTTCTGAGAATCCGATGACTGAGAACTCACTTTCAAGAGTCATATCACTGACCGATACAAGGATTTTACGTGGCGCGGTGCTCGATGCGTTTCGCAAGCTCGACCCTCGCACGATGGTGAAAAACCCTGTGATGTTCGTCGTCGAAGTCGGAGCTGTGGTGACGACGATTCAACTCGCCTACGACGCCGCACACCGTAGTGGCCATTTCGGTTTTGGCATCCAAATCTGCCTGTGGCTCTGGTTCACGGTACTGTTCGCAAATTTTGCGGAAGCGATGGCAGAAGGTCGTGGCAAGGCGCAAGCCGAAACACTCCGCAAAGCCAGGACAGACACCGTTGCGCACAGGATCAAACACGACGGAACGCACGAAACAGTGCCGAGCGCATCGTTGCGGGCGGGGGACATTGTGTTTGTAGTCGCGGGTGAGTTCATCCCAGGCGATGGCGAAGTGGTCGAAGGCGTTGCCTCGGTGGACGAGTCCGCGATTACGGGCGAGTCAGCGCCAGTTATCCGCGAGGCGGGCGGCGACCGTTCAGCCGTTACGGGCGGCACACGCGTGCTCTCCGATGAGATCAAGGTGCGCATCACGTCCAATCCTGGCGAGACATTTTTGGATCGCATGATCAAGCTTGTTGAAGGCGCTTCGCGACAGAAAACACCGAATGAGATTGCACTGAATATTCTGCTCGCGGGATTGACGATTATCTTTTTGCTGGCGGTCGTCACATTGCAGCCCTTTGCGCTCTATTCTGGCGCGCCGCAGAATATTTTCGTTCTGGTGTCGCTGCTCATTTGCCTGATTCCAACCACTATTGGCGGACTTCTCTCTGCAATTGGAATTGCCGGCATGGACCGGATGATTCAGCGGAACGTGATCGCCATGTCCGGCCGGGCCGTCGAAGCCTCAGGCGATGTAGACGTTCTGTTGTTGGATAAGACGGGCACGATCACGCTCGGCAACCGCCAAGCCACGCGTTTTTTTACGGCCCCCGGCGTGACGGAAGCCGACCTTGCGAGTGCCGCGCAACTTGCCTCGATTGCCGATGAAACGCCCGAAGGGCGCTCCATCGTCGTGCTGGCGAAGCAGAAATATGGACTGCGCGGGCGCGAGCTTGCCCCGCACAGTCCCGTGTTCATCCGCTTCTCCGCGCAAACACGAATGTCCGGAGTGGACCTGGACGGCCAAGAGATTCGCAAGGGCGCCCAGGACTCCATAACGAAGCACGTCGCCGAGCGCGGTAATCGCGTCCCACGCGAAATCCAGGAAGTGGTCGAAATAATTGCCAGTTCCGGTGCCACGCCGCTGCTTGTTGCGAAAAATCATGTCGTGCTAGGCGCCATTCAACTTGAAGACATCGTCAAGGGTGGCATGCGGGAACGTTTCGAGCAGCTTCGCGCCATGGGCATTCGCACCGTGATGATTACGGGAGACAATCCGCTGACGGCGGCGGCCATTGCGCGGCAAGCGGGTGTGGACGGATTCCTCGCCGAGGCGAAACCTGAAGACAAAATGAAGCTCATCAAGGACGAACAGGCCAAGGGCAAGCTCGTCGCCATGACCGGCGACGGCACAAACGACGCACCGGCTCTTGCGCAGGCTGACGTGGGCGTGGCCATGAATACGGGTACGCAGGCGGCCAAGGAAGCCGGCAACATGGTGGACCTGGATTCCAATCCGACGAAGCTGATCGAAATCGTGGAGATTGGAAAACAGTTGCTGATCACGCGGGGATCACTGACGACTTTTTCGGTGGCAAACGACGTGGCGAAATATTTCGCGATCATCCCGGCGATGTTTGCGGTTGCTTTTCCGGAGATGGGCGTTCTCAACGTCATGAGGCTGCATACGCCGGAATCCGCGATTCTCTCGGCGGTCATCTTCAACGCTCTGGTCATCGTCGCGCTAATACCCCTGGCGCTACGCGGGGTGAAGTACCGCCCCTTGGGTGCGGCTACTCTTCTGCGCCGCAACCTTTTGATTTACGGCATGGGTGGAGTGATTGCTCCCTTCATCGGGATCAAGCTGATTGATATGTTGCTGACACATCTCGGGATGGCATAGCAAATCCATGAAAAACAACTTCCGAATTTCTGTCTGGTTCACTTTGGTCACGACAGTTCTGTTCGGAGTGATCTATCCGCTTGCAGTCACGGGCATTTCGCAGGTCTTGTTCCCGGGTCGCGCCGACGGCGAGCTAGTCGAAAAAAGCGGCAAGGTTGTCGGATCGCGCATCATTGGACAGACATTCACCGGACCGGGCTATTTTCACTCGCGGCCTTCCGCAGCGGGAACTGGCTATGACGCGGCTGCGAGTAGTGGCTCGGACCTTGGCCCAACGAACAAAGCTTTAGTCGCTCGTGTGAACAGCGACGTGCAGCATTTGCGTGCGCAGAACCCTTCGGTCCCGGTTCCTATCGATCTTGTGACCGCCTCTGGCTCGGGTCTTGACCCGGATATCTCCCCTGCAGCGGCTGAGTTTCAGATACCGCGTGTTGCTCGCGAGCGGCACATCAGCGAGGCAGAATTGCGCGTGGTTGTCGCTCGCCACACCGAAGGGAGGCAACTTGATTTTTTGGGAGAGCCACGGGTCAACGTTCTCGAGCTGAATCTTGAACTGGACGCTATGCATCCTTTCCCGCATTAGATCAGGATTTTTCGTTCGAGTCTTCCACTTGCGTATCCGAAGGCACGTTGAAACGATAACCGACCCAAGGTTCGGTCTGGATGTACTTCGGCTTTGCGGGATCGGGCTCGATTTTTTTCCGGAGCTGATTGATCACAACCCGTAATGACTCTGTTTCGTCACCGTAATCGGGTCCCCAAACAGCCTGAAGCAATCTCCGGTGGGACATGGGTCTGCCGCCGCTTGCGACGAGCTCCTTGAGCACGTCGAATTCCTTGGGACTCAGGTGAACGGGCTTTCCTCTGACGATGGTGGTTCGTTTTTCGAAATCAAAGTTAAAATCCTTCGAGCAAAAGATACTCTGGGTTTGCGCGTTCGGACCCCGGCGCAGCACGGCGCGAACGCGAGCGAGAAGCTCCTCGATGCCGAAGGGCTTGACCACATAATCGTCTGCGCCAGCATCCAGGGCGCGCACCTTGTCTTTTTCCGTATTGCGCACCGTGAGCATGATGATCGAAACATTCGAGTCGCGGCGAATCTCGCGGCAGGCTTCGAGTCCGTCCATTATGGGCATGTTCATGTCCAGGAGTACGAGGTCGGCGCGCTCAGTCCGGAGTTTTTCCAGGGCTTCCTGGCCATCGATCGCCTCGACGATCGAATATCCCTGCGCCGAAAGCGTGGCCCGCATCACGCGGCGAATCTGCGGTTCGTCGTCCACCACGAGAATCGTTGCGGATTTCATGTCGCATCGTTCCGCGTTTGGCCGAAAGGAAGCGTAAAAGAAAATACCGAGCCGTGGCCACGCTGGCTGGTTACGCTGATGGTGCCGCCGTGAGCTTCCACGATGGCTTTCGCAATCGGCAATCCCATGCCAGTGCCCTGCACGAGATAGCGCTGATTCTTGCCGCGATAAAATTTGTCAAAGATCAGTCCGAGTTCGATGTCCTCGATTCCCGGCCCGCTATCCGCAACGCTGGTCGAAAGGAAATTTCCGTTGGCTTCAGCCGAGATGGTAATCGGTTGGTCCTTCGGGGAGTAAGCATCGGCGTTTTCGATCAAGCGGACAAGAACATCTTTCATGCGGTCAAAATCAGCAAGCACATGGGGAAGCCCGGGAGCGATGTCAACGCGAACAGGTCTGCTGCCGAGGGCGCTCTTGCAATGCAACAGTGCTGCCGAAGCAATTTCCTGCATCGCGTTCGGTTCAAGGTTCAGCTCGAACTCACCGGCATCGAGCCGCGCCATTTCAGCGGCGTCGCCGACGAGCCGGTTCAGGCGGTCGCACTCTTCGTTGATGACGGTAAGGAGTTCGCGCTGCTGGGCCTCCGGCGGATTCGCCGTGGAAAGGAGGCTGGTCACGGAAGCTTTGATCGAGGTGAGGGGTGTGCGGAAATCGTGCGTAACGGAATCGAGCAGAGCGGACTTTAATCGCTCGCCTTCGCGCGTTGCTTCGGCTTTGCCCAGCTCTTCGACGGCCCGTGCGCGTTCGAAGGCAATGGCAATCATCGACCCTAGCGCTTCGAGGGTCTGCCGGGAAAGCAGCCTCCCCGAGATTCCGAGGCTTCCGATTGGTCGCGTTCCCATGCGAACGGGAACAAAAGAGAGACTGCCGGCTGCGTCACGAAGTGGTTCCTCCCGCGCGGTGGCTCGCTTTAATTCTTCATCAGCGAAATGCGGAAAGGCACCGGAGTGATAGAACTTGTTTTTGTTCTCCAGGTAAAGCGCCGCCGCGCCTACTTCGAAGGTTTCCACAATATGATTCGGAATTGCGTTGAGTAACACGATGACGTTGCCGGAGACGAGGAGTTGCTGGCTGAACGTATACAGCCGCTCGATCTCTCTTCGGCGTTGCTGCGCTTCGTCGGCTTCGCGGCGGACACGTGTCGCAAGTTGGCTTGCGATGAGCGATGTCGCCAGAAACGCGAAGAGCGCAGCCCAGTTCTGGGGATCGGCGATGGTAAACGTGCCCACCGGCGGCAAGAAGAAATAATTGAACGCCAACATAGCGGCGACGGACATGAACGCCGAAACCGCAAAGCCCCAGACCGTGGAAACTGCTAGAATCGCGAGAAGAAAAGTCAGCGCCACCGTGGTTTGATTGACGGTAAAGACTCTGCGGTAAAAGAAAGTGATTGCGATGACGATACCAAACGCCAAAGTGAAGTGTAGAGCGCGAATCGGAAGGCGTCGGAACATCGAGGTATTCTAGCGCAGCTATTTCGCCCGCGCTGGCGGAAGACGGACGATGCCCAATAAACCTCTCAAGAAACCCGAAGATTGGCTGGAGAAAGCCGCGCCACCGGAGAAAGCAAAGGGTATTTTCAAGCTTTTTCTTGGTTATGCACCGGGCGTCGGGAAGACGTATAGCATGTTGAGCGAAGGCATCCGCCGCCACAATCGGGGCGAAGATGTGGTGATTGGCTTCGTTGAAACGCACGGCCGCAAGGGAATCGACGAGCTGACAACAAGGCTGGAAACAGTCCCGCGACGCAAGATCGTATACAAGGGTACCGTTTTTGAAGAGATGGACGTAGACGCCATCATTGCCCGCCGGCCAGCAGTCGTTCTGGTAGATGAACTCGCTCACACAAACATTCCGGGCAGCAAGCATCGTAAGCGCTACGAGGACGTCCAGGAGATCCTCGCAGCTAAAATCGATGTTCTCTCCACGCTGAACATTCAACATATGGAAAGTCTCGCGCCAACCGTGCGCACGATTACCGGAGTGACGGTCCGCGAAACCGTTCCCGACTGGGTGCCCCTGATGGCCAACGAAACCGTGATGGTTGACCTGACGCCGGAAGCGTTGCAGCACCGCATGGAACGCGGGGATGTTTATTCGCAAGAGAAAGTTGACCAGGCCCTTCAGAATTTTTTCAGACGAGGCAATCTGATCGCCTTACGCGAGCTGGCGTTGCGTCAAGTAGCGGAACACGTGGATCGAAGTCTCGAATCCTACATGACGGCGAAGGAAATCGAAGAAAACTGGCCTGTTCGCGAGAGATTAGCCGTTTGCATCAGTTCGAATCCGGCTGCGCAATACTTAATCGCGCGCGGTGCGCGCATGGCAAGGCGGCTTGACGCCGATCTGTATGTCGTCCACGTGGATACCGGCGGTGATGAAAAGAACAGCGACGAGAAGTTATTGGAGACAAATTTCCGCTTTGCCGAAGACCTGGGTGCTAAGGTAATTCGGCTCCGCGGTAAGAGCGTCGCGGGTATGATGGCGGAATTCGCCAGGGAGAAGCACGTCACGCAGGTCATTTTTGGTCGCTCCGCAGTGAAAGGTATCCGCAAACTCCTATACCTTTCCGCTGTTCACCGCTTTCTGCAAAAGGCCCCTTCTGTGGATGTCCACATCGTCACCCACGAAGAAGAGTGAGTCGATCCGAAGCGATCGCAAAAGAGATGGAAACATCTCCGGCAACAAATCCGCCGAATGTTCCAGCACTCACCGGGCAGATCGGCGCAAAATGTCATTTCCGGTTGTCACTCATGCCGCAGAAAAAACAAACGCACAAAACCGGACGATTTGCCCTTATTGCCGCCTTTTGCCGCCTCGCTTTTTCGCAACTTCCGTCAGATCAAAGAGGTATGGCGGAAGCGTGTGGGAGTCGAACCCACCATTCGGCTCGCTAGGAGCCGAATCGCCGGCTTTGAAGGCCGGGACAGTCACCGGACCATTTTCGCCTCCGCTGGAAGTATAACGGGAGAGGACGGGCCGGCAAAGCAGTCGAATCCGCGCGCTCCAACAAGATGGCGAGACTTATCATATAAAAAAGGAGCAGGAGCAAAAAAGGAAGAGAAGGTGTTGCGGCCTCAGCGCTTCGTCGCGCCGACTTTTTTGCGGGCGAGTTCGAGAAGCTTGGGATGGACGCAGACTTCAAAGTAAGGACGATTCGTGGGGCCGCCGATTTTTCCGCCAGCCTGCAGCTCGCGCGTCATTCCGCGGCGAATCACAATCGGTTCCAGCGAATCGCCAAACGGCAATTCGCCGTAGAAAAGTTGCGCGCGGTCCTTCCCCCACGGCATTGGAAAACTTCCTTCCAGCGGGAAAAGTGAAATCTCGCCGGTGAGTTTCTGGAAGCCCTCTTCGTTGAGCTCGATGCCATTCATGTTGTAGCGCATCAATAGTTCGTCGCCTTCTTCCTCGCCCGCGCCTTCCACGATTAAGGTCTGCAACAGGAACACGCGAAATGGCGAGGGATTTTTGGCAAACAAGCGCCGCGCCATCTTGGAGCAGCTCGACAGACGGTCGGACAGATTGAGAGCCTTCGAGATCATGATCTTCGAATCGCCATCCGACCAAACCGACGGCGCCGAATTCTGAAACGCGACGCCGATGCCGAGCTCGAGGCGCGGCAAATTTCCGGATTCCGCTTTCGCGTTATATGCCTGGGTCACTTCGATAATCTCGCGCGCCAGCACGCAAGCTTTCGCGACAGCGCGTTGGCCCGCGCGATTCGATTCCGTCTCGTAGATGGCCAGGATGATCGCGTCACCCTCAAGAAAAACCTTCGCCGCTCCGTGACGATCGAGGAGGCGCTTAACGGGTTCGTGAAGGGTCAAGCTGAAATGCGACGCGGGGTTAAGACCACGCGCCAACAGATCTTTGGTGATTTCCGTCGAGCCGCGAACGTCCGCCTTGATAACCGTATGCGACACAATCGGATCATCCGTGGCGTGGCGTTCATCGGAAAACACGAATTCGTAAAGAGTGTTATTGACGCGGGAAAGCTCACGCTGGCGGTCTGATCGCACCAGGTTGATTTTCTCGAGCCATGCTGCTACGTGCTGGTAATTCCTGCGATCGCGCCGGAGACGCATCAAGTCCTGCGCGAAACGCAGCACCAAGGCGCGCGATTCATCATGGGAGTAGCGGCGAAGAGATTTCGACGATTCCTCGATGCGTTTGAGCGAAAAATTGCGCGCAGGGAATTGACTCAGCACTTTTTCGACGCGTTTCATTTCGTCGCGAGACAACAGCGCACGCCGGAGCTGCTGCAAGTGAACGGGCGGGCAGAAATCATTATAAAGATTGCAGACTTCGTAGCTCGCGACGACGTACCCCAGAAGATCGCGCTCCTCAAGGCGACGGTGCAGTTCCCCGAGCAACCGCTCGCGGACTTCCGCTTCGCCCGCTCCGTGGCCGCCCGCCACCGATGGATCGAACAGGCGGCGCGCATTCTGCGGCTCGCTCAGGTAATCGCCCAAACGGCTGCGAAATTCCTCGGTCAGGAAGTCTACTTTTTGTTTGGCCGCTTCGAGTTCCGGGCTAATTTCCGCGAGTTGAAATTCGAGGTCCGCCTGGCGCCGGCGCACTACAGCCAGATTCGTTTCTGCTTCCACTCCGCCACGACGTTTGAAAATTCCAGGAAGAAAACCGTCGCCGCCGCCGACCTTGCGCAGTGCTTCCTCTTGCTCTTCTTCCAGCTTCGCCAATCCGGAACGCTTGCCGAGAGCCTGTTCAACGAGTTTCCCGTATGTCTCCTGGGCGCGGCGAAGTTCTTCCGAGGTTGCGTCGGTGATAACAAAGTCTCGAAGAAAATCGATCAGCAGGGTGTCGAAATTCTCGAAACGGTCAGGGTCCTGCAAGAAATTGCCGAGGAGCACATAGTGTTCCAGGAAAAGATAATCATCATTCCCGTTTTCGACAAAGAGGAGCCGGTTGGTGAGCAACTCATAAGTGTCCGCGAAATCTTCGCCAAAGAGGGCGCGGCGTGATTTCGCCAGCACCGTCTCATCCAATTCCTTGAGGATATGGAACAACGTTTGGCCGGCGCGACGCACGATTGTTTTGCGGTTCGATTGCAACTCGGCAATCTGTGCGCGCTTCACATGGGCTTGCTCGCTGTGCTCGAAGACGGAACCCCTGGACCGAATAAGCTCCTTGCATTCAACGATCAAGCTGGAGAATTCGCTGGCAAGCTCCTGGGTAAAGAATTTCAGCACGGCCAAGCGGAGCAGCAAATCGAACTCGATGTTTTTTTCAAACTGCGCGCGCGTAATTCCAGATTGCAGGAGCTCGCTGAGCAGCTTGCGGAACTGCGAGGAGTCACTCGGGCGCGACTGCCGCGATTCAAAGCCAAAGAACTGCTGGATAGACGCCGCCTGGCGCACGAGATCGGCCACGTACTGGCGCCCGGCTTCAAGAAATCGGGGACTTAGATAGACATCATAGTGGATATTGTCGATGCCGGGCGTGAGTGCCGCGAGGCGCAACTCGGCAGAGTACGGCTCGAGCTTCAGGCGCGCCGGGCGTGCCGGCGTTGCGGTCGTGGTGTCCGGCATGAGAGCAATCTGGCCTTACTCTTTTGACTGTAGCAGAATGCCGGGGTGGCGCAATGATGAGAGACCAAGTCGTTAACCCGCCGGAGGGACAGGGGCCCCGCTGCCTGCATTTGGGAAGTTCGGGCGAACGATGCGAGGAGCCAGCGTTTGACGACGGCTTCTGCGAGCGCCACGGACCCGACGCGGCTTGGAGATTCGGAATCGCCGCGAGGCGCAAAATCATGGCGGTGCTGCTTGGCATTGCCGTGCTTTGGCCGCTAATCGCTGATCTGTGGCGCGCCATCCAGCATTGGCTCCGCTAGCGTTCTATGCTTCGCCGCTGCTTTGTCGCGCCAATTTCTCCGGAACGATTTCGGCTATGGTGATTTTTCGCACGTCTTCGGCGACGTGCTCGAGTGCGATGCGCAGCACGGGCCAGTCTGTGCGCAGGCGCATGCGCTCGGGCCACTCGATCAGTACAATCGCCGGCTGAGCAAAAAGATCCTCCAAACCAAGAGTATCGAAATCGTGTACGTCCGAGACACGATAGAGGTCCACGTGAAAAACCGTAGCGGGGCCGCTGAAGGTGTGGATTAGCGTGAAAGTGGGGCTGGTAATGTCTTCCTCGGCGGCAACTCCCAAGCCGCTGATGATGCCCTTGGCCAGCGTCGTTTTGCCTGCACCAAGCTCGCCCGTTAGAAGGATCAAGAGCGGCGGGCGTAAACTGGCCGCCAGTTCCCTGCCCTGGGAAATCGTTTCTTCAGTCGAGCGCGAAAGAATTTCGACAGATGGCATCTCAGAGCGCCTGAATCGCGTCGCGGAGTTGCGCACACGCGGCGGGGATTGCGCGAATGACATCGGTGGCGATGAGGGGCGCTTCGCCAAATTCCTCGGCAGCCAAATCGCCCGCCAGGCCATGCAAGTAGACGCCGCATGCAAGCGCCAGCGGCCAATTCTGAGCCCCAAATTGCGCCGTAAAACCGGCCAGCATTCCCGTTAATACGTCTCCGGTGCCGCCCGTCGCCATCCCCGGATTACCGGTGGAATTAATCCAGGCCGTGCCATCCGGCGCCGCCAAAACTGTTTGATAGCCTTTCAGTATGACGAACGCTTGCCAATCACTCGCCGACTTTCGAGCCACTTCGAGGCGGTGCGACTGAACATCCTTCACGGTACTGCTGATTAGCCGCGCCATTTCGCCCGGGTGCGGAGTGACCGCAAGCATTTCACCCGAGCCGCGAAGGTCGCCGGCGCGTCCGGCAAAAGCATTCAGACCATCGGCATCCAAGATGATTGGAATTTGCCGGGGGCTCGCGATAATCGACCGGACGAACTGCTGCGTTTCTGCTTGCGTGGTCAATCCAGGACCGAGTGCGAGCACAGTTTTTCCGTCGAGGATCTTCGCGAAGCCGCCCGAATCGAAAACGTCGCGCGCAATGGTTCCTGCAGCGGTGGCGTGCAGGGGTTCGGTCATGATTTCCGGCGCAAATCCAGCGACAGTGCCAAGCACCGGTTCGGGCGTGGCGACGGTCACCAGACCTGCGCCTGAACGCAACGCGCCCATGGCCGCCAGAGCCGCAGCGCCGGCCTTGCCCGTCGAGCCTGCAACAATCAATGCGTGGCCGTATAGACCCTTGTTCGAGTCGGCTTTTCGCCCCGTTGGCATGGTGCGAAATTCCCACGGCTCCAGCCAGCGCAAGTTGCTCTGAGAAATTTCCTCGATCAGCGCGCGTGGCGAACCAATGTCGGCAACGGTCAGCCGACCTATCCACGGCCGCGCGGACGCGGCAATCATCCCAATCTTCGGAGCGGTAAAAGTGATTGTGTAGTCGGCGACGAGTGCCGGACCGGCAACCTCTCCTGTATCTCCCAAGAGTCCGGAAGGAATATCCACGGAGACAATGCAGGTGCGGTGCTCGTGCCCGTTCACGTCCTGAATCACCTGAGCCAGCAGACCTTCAACTGGCCCGCGCAGGCCTGTCCCAAAAAGAGCATCAACAATAGCCGCGGCACCCGCGAGTGAATTTCGCGACTGGCTCCATGCGGTCGGGTCACTGATGACCGTAGTTTCAATCGAAGCGGCGCGCAGGCGTCGAAAATTCTCGGCGGCATCGCCCGTCAATTCGGAAGGATCGGCGAAAAGTAAAACGATTGGTTGGCCGCCGAGTTCGCGCAGTTTGCGCGCGACGACAAAACCATCTCCCCCGTTGTTCCCTTTGCCACACAAAACGACGACGCGCCGTCGTTCAAGCGGTGAGAAGTGCGCGGCGATGAATCGTGCAATCGACGAACCTGCGTTCTCCATCAGCGCGAGGCTCGGGATTGCGTACCGCTCCGTCGTCAAACGGTCGGCCTCGCGCATTTCGGCAACAGTGAGAAGTTTCATATGAATTTAGATGGCGGTATGCAAAATCCCGCCGCCCATAAGTCTATCCTGACAGGCGAAAAACGGGAACTCCGTGGATTTTCTTGCTGTGCTCTGGAAGCGTAAGCGACGTGTCACTGCCCGCGGAGAACGTCGTAACGGGCCACGGTATAGCCAAGCGCCGCGCCCAGGAATACGTCCGAGGGAAAGTGCGATTGCAACGTAATCCGCGAGAAACAGATGACGCTTGCGACTCCATAGGCGAGCAATGGAACCCAACGGTGCTTTCGATAGCGTCTCGCAAATACAGTGGCGATTCCAAACGCCTCGATTGCGTGGCCCGAGGGAAAGCTGTTTGAAAGTAAGCCTTTGTGGCCTTCAAAGAACGTGTCCGAGAAGTTCCCGTCTGGCGGGATTTCGACGGGCCGCCGACGGTGCGTGGCCATTTGCACGACGCCGTAGAAAACCATCCCGTCCGCCGCGGCCTCGCCGGCAAACAATGCCGTTTTCTGTGCGTAAGGATCGTGCCGGACGAGCCCTACCAAATAAGCCAACCCAGGACCGGCCGCGAGTTCAGCGTCCGTGATTGTCTTGCTGAAGCTGCCATTAAAATCGTCGAAGGCCGTAGTGCGGCGAAAATACGGTGTGTCGTGCGGATCGGCAACGATAAGACCTGCCGTAAATCCGATGATTGAAATGGTGGGCAGCCAATGATGGCCGTGCGCGAGTTGGACAGGAAAAAGCCACATGGCTCGCTGGTCGTCGAGAAAGTTGGTTGGCAGCAGGCGCCAAGAGACGTCGCGCTGTCCCGTGGCCGAGTCGGTGACGTATGCGGGGGGTGGTTCCGCAGCGTGAAATGGAGGCACAGAGAGCGCGGGCACGGGAATGCTGAGAGCGTGCGGAGGCGCGGGCATTTGAAACTTAGCGGATGGGAAAATCGGCGCCGGCTCAGGGAACGCCGGGAGCGGCGCGGAAAATGCGGCCGGCGGAGTCAGCAATGTGGGCGACGACGCGATCTCCTGAGCGTGCAGAACACTTGCGCTCGATATCGCGACGCCAAACAGGACTACGGCGAACAAACGTCGCGAACAGCGGTGGATAATTGGCATGAGCTCCCTTTCAGAAATCAGAACGAAGTGCCACCATTACGAATTAATGATGCGCTGCGGCAGGCTTAAGTCACGTGCGCGCAACGAGCAAGTATCTGGAAGGGCATCGTCGTCTGCGTGAACAAACTAGACGAAGTTCTGGCGGCTTCCATCTGTCTGAACACCAAACTTTCAGGAGCGTTAAGAAGAATGGCGGAATCACGAGCGATTAATTATACTTCTTGAGTTTGGCCGCGCGTTTCCGGGGTCGGCTAATTGGTAGGCCGCCAGCCTTTGGAGCTGGTTATCCTGGTTCGAGTCCAGGCCCCGGAGCCAATCTCCGCAATTTTGCATGCTGCAAGGAACTTCCCAGGGTTCAAGAACGCTTAAAACGCCACTACGACGTCACCAAGCGTGTGCGTCGGCACTCTAAAATGATGGCGAATTGAGATGACATCGATAGAGAGAAAATTGCAACGCACCAGGATTAATTTGAATTAGGAGGATGAAATGGCAAAATATGGAAAGGCTGCGGCGAAAAGCGTGAAGAGCGCCGTGCACCGCGAAAAACGAGGCACCCTCAAATCCGGCAAAGGCGGCAAGGGCGGTACGGTCAAGAGCCGCAAACAAGCGATTGCCATCGGGCTATCTGAAGCGCGAAAGAAGGGCGCGAAGGTCCCCAGGAAGAAGTCTTAACGGCCTTCCTCCCAAGCGAACAGAATTACAGTCTGCTCTCGCATGATCGCGCCGTGTGCGCCGACCCTATCGAGTCCACGATGCAAGCCGCGGGGACACACGCCTACCCGCGCGCCGCTCGATTCGGCGGCGCCTGACATTCAAGGACAACGGGTAATCCGATTTACCCGGTGAAAACCAAAGTCTTTACTTCCTGGCGGCCGTGCTTTATGTGCTTGGGCAGGTGCGAATTGAGGCGGCGCGAAGCCGCCCGGAGCAGGTTTTCGAAATCGCGGTCACGCGCAGTACGGCTACGTTTCTGGGTTTTTGTTTCAGGCACTTCTGTTTCTCCCTCACCCTCTCCAAAAAACGGAGAGGGCCTCCACGCAGAGATAAATAATCCTTTTGGGCAAGTGTGTCAATCAGGATGACACCTTAGAGGCACGAGCGGCTTGCCTTCAGCGGCCGTAGCACATAACCTATCGCCCATATGAATGCGCAGTTTCTGGTGATGGGTGTTATCTGGTACGTCGTGTTTCTGTTTTCGACGGTGTGCCATGAGGGCGCGCACGCCGTCGCGGGCAAATTGGGCGGCGACCCGACTGCATTCCATGGCGGACAAGCGTCCCTCAATCCCTTGCCGCACATCCGGCGCGAGCTGTTCGGCACGGTGATTGTGCCTATTGCCTCTTATTTTCTCACTCATCCTCCCTGGATGATCGGCTGGGCCAGCGCGCCTTACGATCCCGTATGGGCGCAGCGTCACCCGCGTCGCGCGGCATGGATGGCACTGGCGGGACCCGCGGCCAATTTTATCCTAATGATCGCAGGGGCAATTGCAATCCGCGTGGGCGTGGCAATGGGAGCCTTCCGCGCGCCTGAAAGCATATCGTCATACGCGCAAATCACTCAGGCAACGAATGCCGCGAGCAGCGGAGCACAACTGGCGGCTGCGGCGCTCAGCATTCTGTTTGTGCTGAATCTTCTGCTCGGCACATTCAATCTGCTTCCCTTCCCGCCGCTGGATGGACATAACGGAGTTACGGTGCTGATGAGCGAAAACACCGCGCGACGATTCATGGCCAGCACTTTCTCGGGACTCGGATTCGCCGGCCTTCTTATCGCCTGGTTCGTGTACGGCAAGATTTTCGCCTTCGTTTATCCGCTCGCGCTTAACCTCCTTTATTATCCGGGCGTGCATTACCACTGAGGCGCGGCGACTATTTTTCATCCATATAGGAAATCCGCCTCAAGAGACTCCCCCTGAGTCAAACCAGCACATTTGTACTGATTTGCGATGCTGCAGCGATGCTGTAGCTTGCAGCGGCCGCCCTAACTCCTTGCGACTCAGCGAAACAGCAGACGCCAACTTTGGCATTCGTTCTGCCTTTCTTACTTAAAGGAGGTAGCTCGATGGCGTCGGAGGAAACAGAGGAATCAAGTCGCCCGGTCGAGATTTCCGGATGGGATCTGGCCGAGAATTTTTTTGTTGAGAAAACCATGCTCCGCAGGTGTGACGATGGCAGCCGGAAAGTGCTGCTTCACACGCCACTACGAGTTGGAGCGCTGGTGTTCGCGCGCCTGTCCGACGAGCAGACGGCAGATCGGACAAGTCCGGTCACGTATCAAGTCGCTCGGATAAACGCAAACTTCTCGGTTGAAGGGCGGGAAATTCAGTTGCTGCAGCGCCATCCGCGACAGACGATTCTGGGCGAGTTGAATGCCTCTCTGGTTGACGTGATGAAGAACTAGGGTCGCGAGCGCAATTCAGCACCGGGATGGCGCATCTCTGCGTTCCCTTTCGGCACCGGAAATCGGATTTGAAACACTCCCAACGTTTCAAAGCTGCTCGATTCTTTGCATCAATGTCCACTAAGGCTCACCAAGGCACTGTACCGAAACGAATCACCTCACGATAACCCTCTCAGCCACAACGAATTCCCTTCCCTGAATTCGCTTGGGGCCTCTGGCAGCAACTTGCGCTCAACGTGTGCCGTGCGCGAACGTTATGGCACGCGCCGTGCCTGTAGCAGCAGAATGGCAACCACTACTGAACGTCCCGTCGCTGAACTGGTTCGCCAAAGCCTGTCGATTTGCGTTTTGGACGATGAGGCGGATCTCGTCGAAGCCACAACAGCGAGATTGCAACGTTGGGGCTATCCTGCGAACGGGACTACCAATCCGAATGAGGCGTTGGCCCAAGTGCGGGCCGGTGCGTGCCGCATGGTGCTGGTGGATATGCTGATGCCAGATCTGGATGGCTTTACCTTCCTCGAAAAATCGCTGCAGCTTGATCCCAACGTCGCAGTAATCCTTATTACCGGTCATTACACGGTTGATTCGGCGATCGAAGCAATCAAACGCGGGGCATATGACTATCTCTGCAAGCCTCTCGATCAGGACAGGCTTAGGAAGTCTCTCGATGAACTCGCGGAGGTGTCTTCGCGGCGGTCGCAGATCCGCGTGCTGGACGAACAACTGCTGTCGAATTTCGAATTTGAAGGTATCGTCGGCCGCAGCCCTGCCATGCTCGAAATGCTAGACATGGCGCGAAAAATCGCCAAGCACTACACGAACGTCCTGATCAGCGGCCCCACTGGATCAGGAAAGGAATTGGTGGCCCGCGCCCTTCACCAGATGAGTCCAGTGGGACAACAGCGGTTCGCTGTATGCAACTGCTCGGCCCTGGTGGACACGCTCCTCGAAAGCCAGCTATTCGGGCACATGCGCGGTGCGTTCACCGGCGCCACGGAAACGCGCCCCGGCTTATTCGAGTACGCAAATGGCGGCACGGTGTTCCTGGATGAAGTCAGCGAAACATCGCTTCAGATGCAGGCGAAGTTGCTGCGCGTGATTCAGAATCGGGAAATCCAGCGCATAGGTTCGCCCGAAGTGATGAAAGTGGACGTACGCATCATCGCCGCAACGAACCGTGATCTGCGCAGCGAAGTTCTCGCCGGACGTTTCAGGGAGGATCTTTTCTATCGGCTCAGTTCCCTTGAAATTCATGTGCCTGGCCTGGCCGAGCGGGCTGAAGATATTCCGATTCTGGTGCGCTATTTCCTGAAAAAATATAGCGACGAATATGGCAAGACGTTTCAGGGAATGACAAGGCGCGCGCAAATGGTTTTGCTGCATCATGATTGGCCGGGCAATGTCCGTGAGCTTGAAAATGTGATATCGAGCGCGGCCATCACGGCCACGAATGAATTCATCGACGTGGATGACTTGCCCGGCAATCTTCGGCGGCCGACCGGAAATATCGGACCGGTGGAGGAGAATTGGCGGCCTTTGCCGCTAGACGAGGTGCGCCGAATTCATATCAAGCGAGTACTCGAAATGTGCGAAGGAAACCGCGTGCGCGCGGCGCAAGTGCTGGGCATTGGCCGAACCAGCCTGTACCGTTTCCTGAAGCGCGAGCACCGGCAGACTTCAAAAAACGCCGCGTAATTTCCTACATCCTGAATGCCGTAAGGCGGTGTGCCACAACAACACATCTGTATCGACATGCGCTGCGCACATCAACCAGCCACTCTGGGTTTTCCTTTCCCGTCAACGACATAGCTTCGCCACCGATATGGCTGCTGACCTGCCTCTTACCAAGCGAGAGGCCAGAAAATGCGGGCGCAAGTCAATTGGGAAGAACTCGGAATCCAGGCAAACCAGGACCGTCGTAGCGAGTCGCGACTGCCTCTTTCGGTTCCAATAGAGGTGACGGGGTTCAACACGGATGCGCGATTCTTCCGGGAACTCACGACAACCATCGACATCAGCGAGAGTGGGTGTTCTTTTCGCCTGCAGCGCGAAGTGCCGCGTGGCGGCATCGTTGCCATCAAGGTGATGCTCAAAGAATACGCGAAAGATACCTCCGCGCGCCCGTTCTTGTATCAAATCGCTCGCTCCGTGGAGGACCTGAATTGCTGGGTCGTCGGAGCCGCCAAGCTGCAGCCGGAGAGCATTTGGCTCGTTGCTTTTCCGAAGCGGGTCGATCCCAAGCAAACCGCCTGAACTGCGCCTGCTGCGCTGACGCGGCGGCGATTAAACAAGGGTGGACCGGCTGGGCAAGTTGATAAACGGCCCAGATAACTGACCGCCTTTTTCATCAATCCCAATCGCTTCACTCCTCCATTGGAAATTCTCGTTAATTATTTACGTCGGACGTGATGCCGCGCGGCTTTCGCGTGTGCGAGCGGTATGCTAGACTCGCGACAGCGAGCAAGATTTGCGCTGCGCAGTTTGCGACGCGAAAATTGTTCGCGCATCGGTGGAACTTCGGGCTCTGTGCGACGATTCCCCGCAAACCCCGCCAGGCCCGGAAGGGAGCAACGGTAGCGGATCAGCTTCGTGCGCCGCGGATCACCCGAAGTTCCTTCCACACACGAGGCGGACCTAAAAAACTTCATGGCTTATCAAGTGATCGCGCGCAAGTGGCGGCCGCAAACATTCCAACAGATTGTCGGGCAGCGGCACGTTACGCAAACGCTCGAAAATGCCATTCGCCAGAACCGGCTGGCGCACGCGTATATTTTTTGCGGCACGCGGGGCGTGGGAAAAACCACGACGGCGCGCATCCTTGCAAAATGCTTGAATTGCGTGAATGGGCCGACGGCCGAACCGTGCAACGTCTGCGATGCGTGCCGCGAAATTACGACGGGCGGTTCGCTGGATGTGCTCGAAATCGACGCGGCATCGAATCGCGGCATCGATCAAATCCGCGAATTGCGCGAAATGGTGCGTTACGCGCCGGCTTCGGGGCGCTATAAAGTTGTCATTCTCGACGAAGCCCACCAGCTTACCGATGAAGCCTCCAACGCGTTGCTGAAAACTCTGGAAGAGCCGCCGGAGAAAGTCGTATTTATTCTGGCGACAACGGAGCCGGAAAAACTCGCCGATACGATCAAGTCCCGTGCGCAGCTTTTTCAGTTTCGTTCGCTGACGTTTCAAGAAATTGCCGGCGCGCTCGAGCACATCACCAAAGAAGAACATTTGGAGATCGAACCGGGGGCCATCGCGGTGCTGGCACGCGCCGCGGAGGGGAGTGTGCGCGATGGGCTTTCGTTGCTCGAACAGGCTATCGCATATTCGGGCGACAAAATCACCGACGCGCAGGTGCGCGAACTTCTGGGCGTGGTCGCTGAAGATGTGCTCGACGATTTGGTGGAAGCGATTGCGAATCATTCCGCTGAACGCGCGCTGACACTGGTGCAGCGGTTGCACGCGGAAGGGCACAACCTGCAGCATTTCTGCCGTGAGGCGATACGCCACGTGCGCAATTTGCTGGTCGCAAAGGTTACGGGCGCGGATTCGCCGCTAATTGCGGCGCCCGCGGACGAGCGTTCACGGCTGGAGAAACAAGCGGCGCTTTTTGCTGAAGAGGATTTGACGAGATTTTTCCAGATACTGCTCGCCACCGATGAGGATTTGCGACGGAAACCTGATCCGCGTTTGCACCTCGAGCTCGGGCTGCTGCGTTTGGTGAATGCGGCGCGGCTTGCGCCGCTCGAAGAAGTGCTTGCGGAATTGCGCGGCGAGTCGAGCGCGCGGCCCGCGACAGCTCGCAGCGCGGATTCAGCGCGTTCCGTGTCAGCTCCTGCGATTCCCTCCCCTGGTTACGGCGGAGCGAGCGAAAAGAAATTTCAAGCGGCTGCTGCGTCCGGAACAATTGAGAATTTGAGAGCGCCGATCGTGCAGCTTCCCGCCGCGGAACAATCTGGGCCAGTGCCTGCCTCGGCACCGCGCGTGATTGCGAAAATTGCGGAGAGCCAATTCAGCGGCTTGGCGGCGGCGCAGCTCGAATCCATACAATCCGCGTTGCGTAATCAGCAGAAATTTTTGTGGTCCATGGTGGAACACGCCAGCCGCTGGGAGCTCCAAGGCAGCGAAATGAATTTATATTTCCCGCCGGAGAGCCGCGCGCTCGCGGAAATGTTGCAGGCGCGAGACCCTATGGAGAAGTTGCGCACCGTGCTAAGCACCGTGATGGGCCAACCCCTCCGCGTTTGTGTTAAACTCGATTCCAGCCGGAGTTCAGTGCCGCGAGCATCGGAAATGCGCGCGCGGTTCGAAGAGGATCCGATTGTGCGCGCGATGCTGGAGCGCTTCGGCGGACAGATTTCAGACGTGAAGCGGCGAAGCGAGGACTGAGATGGAAGTCAAAGCTCTGCAACAAATGATGTCTCAGTTGTGGCAGATGCAGCAAAACCTGGAGCAGAAGCGCGGAGAGATCCACGCGGAAGCGACGGCGGGCGGCGGAATGGTGGCCGTGAAGATGAACGGCCAGAAGCAGCTGACCGAAGTGAAGATCGAGCCCGATGTGTTCGCCGGAAAAGACCAGGAGATGTTGCAGGATTTGATTCTCGCCGCGGTCAATGAAGCCTCGCGCCGCGTGGATGAAGAACTTGCCAAGCAAGTGAAAGACATGACCGGAAATCTTCCGGGAGTGGCCGGCTTGCGCATACCGGGGCTTTTCTAGGTTGCACGCGGCTGCGTCCCTGCTTTTCTTTGCTAACGATATGTTTGCCTAAAATAATCAGCCCATGACTCTGCACGAATTTCTGTGGATCTTTCTTCCAGTGATTCTTATCGTGACTCTTCCGCGTGCGATCAGAGCATGGTCGATCAGGGCTGACGAAAGTTCACCGCGAATTGGGAGATTGTTCTATTCTTTTGCTTGCTGTGGGCCTATATCATCTTCCTCCATTTCGCGCACAAGTATGGAATGTAAAGCGGTCGTGCGGATGGCACCTTTGCGGAAGTCGCCAAGCATCTTACGCACTATTTCATTCATTAGATTTCATTGCCATTACGGCTCATATAGAGCTTTGTTTCCACGGGATCGCTGATGCCTGATTTTGCACCGTCCATCACACGCTTAATCGACGAATTAAAACATCTGCCGGGAATCGGACAGAAGACGGCGCAGCGGCTCGCGTTTTATCTGCTGCGCGCGGACCGAGACCAGGCGCTGGCTCTTTCCGACGCCATTCGCGAGGCCAAAGAGAAAATTCGCGAATGCTCCGTGTGCAACAACATCACGGACACGGACCCTTGTTTTTTTTGCACGAGCGCGACGCGAAACAAGAAGACGATTTGCGTGGTGGAAGAAGCGCCGAATATTTCCGCGGTTGAGAAGACGCGCGAGTACAACGGAATGTATCACGTGCTGGGCGGCTCGCTGTCACCGCTTCAAGGCCGCGGGCCGGAGCAGCTCAAAATCAAAAGTTTGATTGAGCGGCTTAAGGGCGGCACGGTGGAGGAAATCATTATCGCGACGAATCCCACCGCAGAAGGCGAAGCGACCGCCGTTTATCTTTCAAAGCTGATCAAGCCGCTCGGCGTGCGCGTGACACGCATCGCGATGGGCATCCCCGTCGGCTCCGATTTGGAATACGCCGACGAGGTGACCATGATGAAGGCGATGGAAGGCCGTCGCGAGCTTTAGTTTACAAAGCACAGGAGAAATGCAGATTCCCCGCCTAGGCAGGCTCGTCGCGATTGCTCCTCGGAATGACAACGGGATAGAGTTTTTCAGCAAGCTGTTAGTCTTGTTTTTTCACTCCTGAAACTTAGAGATTATTGCGCCGCCGATTCGAGAGCCGACGCGGCGGCATCTATCGCGTCCGCTTCCTTCTGCAGTACGCCGGCTACGATTGCGATTTGCTGCGTTGCCTGCTGCCAGTTTTTCTGTTCGATTGCTTCGCGCACGCCGGGAACTGTCTTCACGCCATAGCCGGTGAAAATACCGGGGGCGTAAAGCTCATTTCTGTACCACGGGCGGCCGGGCAAGCCTTCGGAGGTAAGAAGATCGCGCTCGGTTTGCATCAGCGCGCGATTGACGGCTTCGAAGGAAGCCGAAGCTGACGAAGCGTCGGTCTGTTCCGCCTTGGTGAATGCCGCCTGGTAGCGTTGCGTGCTCTGGGTGATTTTTGCGAGAGCGGCATCCATCGGCGAAAAATCCAATGCAGGTGCGGGCGATTCGGGGGCCGGCGGCACATAGGTTTTTGTCGGGTCGCTGGTCGCGGCAAAGACACCGTCCTGGATTTTTTTGTTTCGCTCGTTGATTTCGTCGCTTTCGGTCTTGGCCAGTTTTTTCAGTTCGGACATGTAACGGCCCAGCGCGTCGTCGAGTCCCGTGAAATCGAAAGGAACAACGTCGGCGTCCGCCAAGCGCATTACTGTTGTGCCGGTGGTTTGCGCGAGGGCGCGGCCGTACTCCTCGGTGGGATCGCCAAAATGCGAGTACCAGTAATAATCGTCATAAATCGAATGGTAGATTCCGCCGCCGGACTCGCCGCCGAAACCATAGTCAATGGAAGCGACGCCCGCATGGTCAATGAACGCGGAATAATCGGAACCGGAACCGAGGTCGCCGATGATGAGATTTTTTTGAGACTCAATCTTCTGGCGATCGGCGGCGTTTGGCGCATGTTGAATTCGATTGAGCCTAAGGCGTTGCCAAGTGGAGATATTTTTCTCCGGATCCTGAACGTCCTTGGCCACGTCGTTCACGAGCGATTCGAGAGTGTGCGAACCTTCGGCACGCAGATAGCCGCGGCCGTTCGAATCGGAATTGACGTAGGCGACGGCGTTGGTGTTGAGTTCGTCCATATGCTCTTCGACCCACTCGGTTGAGCCGAGCAGGGCAGGTTCTTCGCCATCCCACGCGCAATAAATGATTGTCCGCTTCGGACGCCATCCTTGTTTGTAAAGTTCACCCATTGCGCGCGCTTCTTCGAGCAGGGAAACCTGGCCGGAGATGGGATCCTGCGCTCCGTTCACCCAAGCGTCGTAGTGATTGCCGCGAATAACCCATTCGTTGGGATATACCGCGCCGGGAAGTTTCGCGATCACGTCGCGGACAGGCTTCAAATCCCAATTGAATGCGAGTTTCAGATGAACTTTGGCCGGGCCCGGGCCTACGTGGTACGTGATAGGCAAAGCGCCGCGCCAATTATCCGGCGCGACAGGGCCGCCGAGGGCCTTCAAAAGCGGCAACGCGTCGCCGTAAGAAATCGGCTGCACGGGAATGGGTTCGATGGTTTTCGCTTCCTTTAAAGTAAGACGCTTGGCATCGGCTGTGGCGCCGACGCCGGGCGTGAGCGGATCTCCCGGATAAATTTCCATTTCCATAACGCTGCCGCGCTGCACACCTTCATCAGGACGGTAAGGGCCCTTGGGAAATACCTCGCCTTCGTAATATCCATCGTCGCGGGGATCAGAATAAATCAGGCAGCCGATCGCGCCGTGTTGCGCGGCAAGTTTTGGCTTGATGCCGCGCCAGGAGTGGCCGTATCTGGCGATCACAATCGCTCCCTTAACGGAAATGCCCATGCGGTCGAGCTGTTCGTAATCTTCCGGCACTCCATAGTTGACGTAAACGAGTGGGGCGGTGACGTCGCCATCGGCGGAATAGGCGTTGTAGGTCGGGAGTTGTTCGGAATGCTGCGAAGAAGTGGGGTCGCCTGGGACGGTCGGTTCTTCCAGCTTGGCGACGAAATGGGTGGGCGCGACAAGCTCGACGACGCGCTCTTTCGGAGTCGGGAACAGCACTTGAAACGTTTCGATATGAGCGTCCCAGCCGAATTTTTTGAATTGAGCGAGCAGCCACTCGCTGTTTTGCTTGTCGTAGGGCGAGCCGACATGGTGCGGGCGCGCGGCGAGAAGCTGCATGTATTGCTTCATGTTGTCCGGCGAAGGAATCGCGCGGAACTTCCCTTCCCAGTTTCGTTCCGCCGTGGCGGAATTGCCGAAGAAGCCAGCAAGGCTGGCTTGCTCCTGCTGCTGACCAACGGTGACAAGCGGGAGACAGAGAATCAAACCAATCAAAAATGCAAGACGGCGCATAACACCTCCCGAGAATTTAGGCTATCGATTCCAAAATGGCGCTCACGAACTATATTCGGCAATTTCCTCACGGTGTCACGCCCGCGTAGCGCGGGATCTGATGGCTAGCGACGTTTTTGTAAACCACGCCGCCCTTCATGACAAAAGCGACGCGGCGTACAGACGCAATGTCCTCAAGCGGATTCCCATCGAGAGCAATGATGTCCGCTTGCAGGCCGGACGCGATGGAACCAATTTCGTCCTGCAAGTTCATGGATTGCGCGGCAAGGGAATTGGCGGAGACCATGGCGGCCATGGGATTCTGCCCCGCATCGCGGACGCCGTCAATCAGTTCCTCGGCGTTGCGGCCATGCGCGCCGACCACGGCATCGGCGCCGAAGACAATTTTCAGGCCAGGAGTTTTGAGCGACTGGCGGAAAAGATCAGCGCCGAGCGGGAGCGTTCGTGTCTATGACGCTAATCGCGCCCCAGTTCGATCGCCGCCCCGCTCAGCAATTTGGATGGCATCGCACATCCAATCGATGGACCGTTAGTTCAAGTAGACCTCAATTGCAATCCGATCCCGGGGATACCTGCGGTTATACAGGTAATAGCCGCCGTCGGAATAGACGATGTACACGTCATCGTTGTCCCACCAGTCGTTTGACCAGTATTCTGGCCATGGATCCATGAAAGCGAACCAAAAGCCGCCATACTGAAAGCGTGGATACCCGCCATACAACTCCATGGGGTACCTGTAGATGCGGAACCAGTGCCCCGGACCAAAGTTGCTACGATAGCGGTTATCTGGAATGCGATAGCCGCTGTAGCCTCCACGTTGCTGCCAGTCGCGGTGCTCGGACTGCCAGTTACGCGCACGATGCTGCTGCCACACCTCGGGCTGTTGAGCTTTCTGCACGCGTTGGCGTTGCTGTGAAGGTTGATTGACCTGCTGCTGAGGACGCTGCTGTTGCTGCTGAACTTTCTGTGGTTGCTGTTGTTGCTGAACCCGCTGTTGCTGAACCTTCTGTGGCTGCTGCTGTTTCGGTTGCTGCGTCTGCTGAC
>Ga0307374_10001295_pt1 | contig 46427 bp, 46 predicted proteins | sample OX3MG_FD_202532 | JGI IMG/M metagenome (GOLD analysis project Ga0307374, IMG submission 202532) | Soil microbial communities from Risofladan, Vaasa, Finland - OX-3 | ecosystem: Environmental > Terrestrial > Soil > Coastal area > Acid sulfate soil | place: Finland: Risofladan, Vaasa | collected...
GTCGCCGGGCCCTGGGGCGAGCTGGGCCTGCGCCCCAGCATCGGAGTGGCCAACGCCGAGGCCGGGGAGAGGGTTGCGGACCTCGTGCACCGGGCCGATCAGGCCATGTACCGGGACAAGCAAGGCAATCCCGGCTCGGACGGCCCGCCGGCGTCAGCCCCCACGGCGGTGGCGAAGCGCCTGCGCCTACCGCTGGGCTCCTGAGTCCCTCATCAGGGAGGGGATCAGATGTCCGCCATCCCCACGATGGGCTGGGCCAGCTGGATGGCCCCGGTGGAGCCCAGGAACGGGGCATCCCCGTAGGAGAAGATGCCTCCGTCGGCGGCCACCAGCCAGTAGCCGGCTCCGTCGGCGGACCACCGCAAAACAGACCACCGCACCCCAGTGTTCGACGTCCGACGGGGTGGGTCGCCTGGGCGACAACTTGGGCGTCTCGAGGCGGCGAACTCCTAACAAATTCCTAACATCCCTGCGAGTAAGAGCGCTCAAAAGGGAGCAACACCGATCAACAGAAATGGCCCGTGACCAGGGTGTTGGCGATTTAGTCCCCCTCACGACGCCTGGCCTGATCAGGCTTACAACCAGCAGGTCGGGGGTTCGAGTCCCTCAACGCCCACCAGGGCCCTCGACGCCCACCAGGGCCCTCGACGCCCACCAGGGCCCTCGACGCCCAGCCCCGAGGTCTGGGCGACGATGGCAGCTCGACAGGCAGTCGAGCACTTGTAGGCGGGATCCGCCGTCCCAATATCCCCAAGGACAATGAGCGGCCGGGTCGCCCTTACCGCCGGAGCGGACCAGTCAGCGTGGCCAGAGGTGTTGATCCTGCTGGGGCGGCACGGGGATGCTTGCCTCAGGTGCCCCACACCGCCAGCAGTGTGCGCTGTCACGCCAGCCAGATCGCGCCATGCGGACGGGAGGGGGAAGCTGCCACCGGACGGCGTGTCTCTACGCCCCCTCCAGGGCATCGAGCTGGGCGACGAGCTTCTTGGGAGCAATGAGTCGGTAGCTGTCGGTCACCAACTCCGCGACCTGGTCCCAATCCGTCGCGGGTTCGATCAGGACCGCCAGTCGACCAAGGCGCTCGTCCCATGCCCCGCGTGAGAAGTAGGGGGGTCCGCTGACGATCAGGGACTCACGCTCCTTGGGATCGGGTCTGAAGACCAGCATGGTCACCGGCCGGGCCCGGTGGTCGACGACAGTAGCGACCTGGGCGAAGATCTTACGGCGAACTTTGAAGTAGCACCCGAGAGGATTGTTAGATCGCTCGACGTCGGGAAGCCGTGCCACGATCGCCTGAGTTCGTTCCAGGGCCACCTCAGCCATGTAGGGCATCCTGGACCATACCGACCGGAGAGGGTGGGCTCGTCCACTACCGGAGCGTCGAAGGTCCCCGACTGTCCCGTCCCCCGGCTGGGGGGCCGGCGACTCTCCGGGGTGGTCGACTAATCCCCCTGAGGTCGATCGGCGTCCGCCGTGGGCAGCTGCGGATTGACCCCGGTACCATGGCCATCCGCTCATGTACGTCGTCGACTACGTCATCTACGGACTGTGGGTCCTCTTCTGGTTGACGTGGCTGGCGGCCGCTCTGACGGCCAAGCGGGCGGCTCAGTCACGATTGCGACAGTTCGTGGGATTGAGGGTGGGTCTTTTCGTCATCCTGGTCTTGGTTGGTCGCTCGGGGGTCTTCAAAGGTCATCACGCCATCGTGAACAACCCCAGTCTCCAAGGCATCGGCATGGCCCTGTTCCTCACCGGGTTGGGACTGGCTCTGTGGGCACGGGTCTATCTGGGACGGAACTGGGGTACCCCGATGTCCGAGAAGGTGGACGCGGAGTTGGTCACCACCGGTCCGTATCGCTATATCCGAAATCCCATCTACTCCGGGATAATCCTCGCCGCCATCGGGACGGCGGTAGCCGTGAGCTGGTACTGGCTCGTTGCCGTTGTGTTTATGGGGACGTACTTCAGCTACAGCGCAACCGTCGAGGCCCGCACCATGGAGCGTCTGTTTCCGAACGACTATCCGCCGTACAAGCATGCGACCAAGATGGTGATTCCTCTTGTGTTCTGAGCCATCACCTGGTCGAGGTGTCCCCGAACGTCACTTCCACCTCTGCGCCTAAGTCGCCTCATATCTTGATGCCGGGGATGAGATGCATGATGCTGGACCTGCGCCCCTCTAGCTGTGATCGGACCGGGATTGGTTGGCCGCGTCGAGGCCGAATCCATGGAAATACAGACAATCTTTGGAATTACACGCGTTGATAGCGAACCTTCGCGCCTGCTGGAGCGGACGGGCTTCTCACATCGGGGTCCGGCTAGGGAGGATCCGCGTCGCGTCGTCTACCAAGCCATGGCGCTAACAGGAGCATGACGTGTATCCCCGAACGGTTCCCCCACCACCCTGCGAGGCCCACTGGCAGGGTAGCCCTTCGAGGCGACGGTGTCGTGAGGCGTATCCCAGAAGAACGGACTCCCGCGGGGGTCAGGCGGTATTGGTGGAGACGCATAACGCCGGTCGCGGGACGGAAGTCGTGGGTAGGTTCTGTCAGTCTCCGGGGAGCGCCGTTCGCTACTGCGCCGGCGCCGGTCCATACAGAAGAGAGCCAGGGGTGGTGAGCAGCTCACCGGTCTCCAGCCAGGTCTTGAGCCCGGAAAGGATCATCGGCCATCCGCCGTACAGCTGATCGTTAGCGCCCTCGCGCAGCTGGTCGTGTACCACGGTCACTCGGCAGGAGTCCTCGATCGGCTGGAGCTCCCACGTCACCCGCGAGAATCCCTCCTCCTTGACGTCCTCGCCCCACAAGGCGCGCATGGTGTGAACCAGCCGACGGGGCGGGTCGGCTTCAAGCACCTCACCCTCGCCCAGCAGGAACTGACCGCCGCGGCCTGAGACCTCGATGCGCGACCCGGGCCTCCACTCGGAGAAGGCGCCGGCGCCGAAGTTGTACTTAGCCCGGATGTCCGGGTCGACGATGGCCTCCCACAACCGCTCGGGGGTAGTGCGGATGTAGATCTCGAATACCTTTTCCATCTGATTCTCCAATCTGTCCTTGAGCTCACTGAGCGCACCCGCCCAGGGCTCGGCGTACTTGCTGACCCAGCGGTCGTGGACTCGGCGGATGGGAACCGGGTTGAGGAAGTGCAGCTTCTCGCGACCGTGGCGGCGGGTGACCACCAGGCCGGCCTCCTCCAGGATCCGAAGGTGCTTCATGACCCCGAAGCGCGACATCTCAAAGCCTTCCTCCAGGGCGGTCAGAGTCTGGCCGTCCTCCCTGAACAGTTCATCGAGCAGGATGCGCCGAGTGGGATCGGACAGGGCCCGAAACACCCCGTCGTCTTCCTCGATGGCGTCCGTCTCAACCTCGTCCACTCCGTCAGAATATGTGACCGAGAGGTCACATGTCAAGCATGAGTGGACGAGGCCGGTTGCTCCCACCAGATCTGACCTTGGTCTTCGGGGCGGACGGTTGGGTCGTACTGCCGAGAACTGCGATCGACGACCCGGGGGTGCCCCCGAACGGGAGCCCCATATCCGCGCCGACGCCGGGCTGGCGGGGTATCCCCACATGCCGGCAGGTGGAAGGGACTCAACCCGTCAGCACCCCCGCAGCTACCCTTGCGCCGGACACGAGGGGCACTGACGTGAATGAGAACCACAAGCAGTGCGGCAGCGACGAGTGGCGGGCAGTCGTTCGGGACTCGATCCTCCCCTGGGCCATCGGAGATCTCGACCTCGGTGACGACGTCCTGGAGATCGGTCCTGGCTACGGTGCGACGACCGATGTTCTCTCGCAGTCGGCTCCCCGCCTGACGGCCGTGGAGATCGACCAGCAGCTGGCCGCCATGTTGCAGACCAGATTCGCGGACAACGACCGGATTTTGATCATGACGGGGGACGCAACCGCTCTGGAGTTCCCCGAGGGCCGCTTCAGCGGAGCCGCCTCCTTCACCATGCTTCACCACGTGCCGACGGCGGCTCTCCAGGAGCGCCTTCTCGCCGAGGTGTCCAGGGTCCTGCAATCTGGCGGCGTATTCGTTCTGGGAGACAGTCTGGCGAGCCCTGAGCTCGAAGCCCACCATGAGGGCGACACCTACAATCCGGTCGATCCAGCGGCCCTAGCTGGACGACTGGAGGCAGTGGGGTTCTCTGAGGTCGAGGTAAAGACCAATCCGTTCGGCTGGGCCGCTTCAGCCCGGAAGCCATGACTCGACAGCTCCTCGGATGACAGATTGCTGCGCTGTCCCCGAATGACTCAGAGCTTCTGCGGACCGCTTGAACCCAAGGTGATTCTCAGGGCGATTTTCTGGGACGGGTCGGGTGGGGGCCCGGACGCCTCGACCGGTCGGGTCGAGTCGATTTACTCACCCAAGCGCGGTCCCATATGGACCATACACGGCTACAATAGGACCAGTGGTAAAGGTTGAGCTTGAACGCGTTGAGGCTCTCGAGCTTCTCGGGATGACGCTGGCTCACCTCAACGAGGCCGAAGCACGAGGTGGGGTCTCTCCACGTATGCCTCTCCTCATGGCAATTCGGGACAAGCTTGCCGGCGCCCTCCGGGAGGAAGCATGAGCTACACGCCAGCCGACGTATCCGCTGCAGTGGCCGCGATGGACAAGTACCGGGGGGCCGAGACCGGCGAGGTTGGCGCCGCCCTGGTGGTGGTCGGACTCAGCGCCGAGAGGGCAGCCAAGGAAGTCCAGATCCGGGACGACATGATTCGGGTCGCCCACCGCGCTGGCGCCTCGATCCGGCTACTGGCCGAGATCTCTGGCCTCGGACGTAAGGCCGTGACGGCGATCGTCTCGTCTGACGTCCCGTTGGCGGACTGACGAAGCATCCCGGGGTATCCCCAGACCGGCACCCGGACTTACTCAGGTCGTAGGTTCCGCCTCTCTGCTTGACGAGCTGAAGTGGGAGAAGCAGCTGCCACGGCGGTCGCCCACCTGTCGGCGGTGTGGGCCGGGATCAGCGGATCACGGTGGCGGCGTAGTTGGACATGGCTCGGCCGATATCGGCTGGATCGAGCAGGCCATTGGCATCGACGGGCAGTTCGGCGAGGTCCCGGAAGTACTCCACGTAGAGATCGGGGCTGAGAGTGCATATGAACTTCGGTTCCGAGAAGGGGTTAGAGAAGGTGTGGGCGGTGCCTGCCGGCACGGTCACGCATGAGCCAGCCTCCACGTCGACGTCGTCGCCTCCTGACGTGAAGCGCAGCTTGCCTTGGGACACGATGAAGACCTCGTCGTGGTCTTGGTGGACGTGTTGAGGGGGCATGGCCGGGCCCGCCGGCACGCTCGCTTCGATCAGGCCCAATCGATGCTGGGTGCGGCTCCCGTCCTCGATGATCCGGCACCGGATTGGTCCCCCACCGGACCGTTCGCCGTCCTCTGGGCCCACGACATTGATTGCCATTTCACCCACCACCGTAGATAAGACAGCCCATCTCCACGACGACTTCGATGACCTTGCCGCCGACGTGGCCGCCGCGCTTAGCGGGGAGCGGTCGTGAGTTTCCTGCTCGATACCCACATCCTCCTGTGGTGGCTGTCGGATGACCCCAGAGTCATGGCATAGGTCCCGTCGGGACCCGTGCCATGAAGACGGATCGGCGCTCGCTTCATCACGACCGCTTGAAACCACCTGCTACCTCTTCAAGCCTCGCACGGTAGTTCGCCCACCACCCCTCGCCCTCGTCGGGAAGGTTGGTCATCCCTGGGCGGAGCCCTGCAGCGCCGTCGATCGACTCCCGGACGATGTCGGCATGGCCGGCGTGTCGGTTCGTCTCGCCCACCATCCGTACCAACAACTCCTGCAAGGTCGGATGCCGACGCTCTGCGGGCCACCACGGCACATCGCCGCGAGCGTCCAATCCAAGCGCCTGGACGGTGGCCGCCGAGTTCTGAGCGACGCGATGGTAAAAGTCAACGGTGAAGTCCCGTGACTCATCGGCCCCGGCCCACATATCCGAGTTAGCCTCCGCCTCGTCGAAGTGCGGTAGGGGGTCGGGCACCGGCCTCCCGAGGCATGAGCCGAGATATCCGGACTCGACCATGGCGACGTGCTTCACGATTCCCAACAGGTTGGTGCCTGTCCGGGTCAACGGGCGGCGAATGTCATAGTCGGACAATCCCTCGAGCTTCCAGAGCAGGCCCTCGCGAGCGGAGTCGAGGTATCGCACGAAGACTGCCTTCTGATCGGCATCAGTCATCCGCTCACCGTACCGAAGGTCGGACGCGACCGCCGGGTCATCACCGTTATCAGGACCTCAGTGGCCCGCTCCGGCCTTCAGTTCTGCGAGCGGGTGACTCTCGGGGGGATTCGGGGACAGGTCGGGTTGGGGCCCGGCCCGGATCAGTGCCCTTCGAGGGCCTGTGCGAGGCGCTCGAGGGTCTGACTCATACCTCGGCGGTTGCGCTCGGCCGAGAGCTGCCGGTCGGCCCGCCCCGCAACGCCGGAAATCTGCACGCTCATGGTCAACACGTCGTCGGGGCGGAAGTCTTGGGTCCACTCCGTGACCCGGGAACCGCTGGCCGTCGGCTCGATCTCGTAACCCCAGGTGGAGTAGTGGAAGCCGTACATCGAGCACTCGACGGCGAACCGGCGGCCCGGCTCGGCCTCGGTGACCGTTCCCTGGCCGGTCCACTCCTTGGCGCCGTTGCGGTTCTGGCCGTCGAATACGGCGCCCACCGCCGGACCCTCCGATCCTTCCTGCCACTCACAGGCGAAGCATTCCGGAGACCACTGCCCCATGCGGGTGACGTCGGTGATGGCCGCGTCGACCGCCTCCGGCGGGGCGGCAATCTCCTTGGACACTTCGATGCGCTCGCTCATGGGCTCTCCTGGTCCGGGCCCCCAGCCTGGGCGGGGCGAGGAAGCTGAGCAACCCAGGGACGGGCTATCTCCAGTGGGTATCCCTGGCGGCCGTCTGGGACGCTCTCGGCCTGTGAGCCCGACGTGATATTGGGCTAGAGGCTGCAGGATCGTTGGGCTGGGGAAAAGCCTGCTCGCGGCCAGCGGGACTGACATGATCCGCCTATGGCGAAGGGGACGGACCTGGCCCGCCGGTACTACGAGGAGGCGGTCCGCCCGATCGTCCAACAGGAGGCTGCCGGAGTTGGCTACCTGGCCGCTCGGCTCGGTTCGGGCTCGGATGTCCTGGGCCTCGACGACGAGACATCCCAGGACCACGACTTCGGCTGCCGCCTTACCCTCCTCGTCGATGAGGAGCACGCCGGCTTGGTTGATGGAATCCGAGAGTCGCTGGAGGCTGGCCTGCCCCAGACCTTCGAGGGCTGGCCGGTCCGCTTCGCGACCTCCTGGGACGCCACGGTCTCTCACAAGGTGGAGGTGGCGACTGTCTCGGGATTCGCCAGCAGCCGCCTGGGCTTGGACCCGAGCAGACCTCTGGCGGTCGCGGACTGGCTGTGTCTGACCGGACAGTCCGTCCTGGAGGTGATCGGAGGTCCTGTATTCCATGACTCGACCGCTGAGTACTCCGAGCTTGTCGAGCGTCTGGCGTGGTACCCCCATGACGTCTGGCTGTACGTGCTTTCCTCTGCCTGGGCCCGCCTGTCCCAAGAGTTGCCCTTCGTAGGCCGGACGGCCACCCTGGGCGACACCGTTGGCTCCCAAATTCTGGCGGCCCGGTTGGCCCGGGACATCATCCATCTGGCTTTCCTGCTCGAGCGGCGCTGGATCCCCTATCCGAAGTGGGCGGGCACCGTCCTTAGGGAGCTGCCCACCGGACCGACGCTGACTGGCTGTGTGGAGGAGGCTCTGGCGGCTCGGGACTGCCAGGCCCGACAGGAAAAACTGGCCGAGGGAATCGAGTGCCTGGCCCAGCGGCAGGCGGACCTGGGCCTTCCATCGGTCTGTCCGGCCGTGCAGCCCTTCTTTGACCGAGCATCCTGCATCACGACCGCCGGGATACATACGCTCCTATCGGCGGCCGTTGGGGACCCTGACATTCGCCAGCTTCCTATGGGTCTCGGATCTATCGAGCAATGGTGCGACAACGTGGATCTGCTCTCCTGGTCCCGCCGCCGGGCCGCCGCGACAGGCCTTTACCGCCTACTGATCGAGAGTGGACAAACTCGGCGGTAGCCGTGACCTCCTGCGGCGGAGGGAATAGGTCGCCAACCTGGGGATGCTTGGGATTACTGGCCGCCCGGGGGCCACAGACACAGTCCAGAGGACGCTCACCCTAGGAAACCGAGTGAAGTGAGGCAGGCCCGAGATCCCAGTCGATTGGTTGCAAGTAACTTTGTCGACGGAACCTGGGGGTTGAGATGGCTGACGAAGAGAGCTGGGTCGCCGATGACCACCTGGTGATCCGACCGAGCGACCGGGAGCGGCAGGCGGTCCTGGATCGACTCCGTGAGCACTGCACGGAGGGCCGTATCAGCCTCGACGACTTCTCTGAACGTGTCTCGCGGGCTCTGGTTGCTCCTACCAAGTCGGACTTGACCGAGATCGTCGCGGATCTGCCCGATGAGGCTCAGCCCGTCCGTCTGCAGAGAGGCCTCGGCTGGTCCTTTGCGATCTTCGGCTCCAATCGGAAGAGGGCCAGGTGGCGGCTAGGACATCGAGCCAGGGCGGTGGCGGTCGGAGGGGTCTGCTGGTTGGACCTGCGGGAAGCCTCCATCGACGCTGGCGAGGTCACCATCACCGCCATGGCTCTCTTCGGCACCATCAAGGTGGTGGTCCCATGGGGGATCGGGGTCGAGCTGAGCGGGTTTCCCTTCTTCGGGGCCAAGACCGACACCACCTCGGGTCCAGCCATACCGGAGGCTCCTGTAGTCCGGGTCCGAGGCTTTCCGGTCTTCGGCTCGGTGAGGGTCATCGAGATGACTCCTCCCAAGCCACCGACCCCGGCCGAGGTACGCCTCCGGGAGGACTTTGCCCGGAAGGCTTTGGGGTTGCCCGCCGCCTCTCGGACGGACTGACTGGAAACGCCCGACGGCGTCGTCCAGCCGGCGATCTATCACGTTCGCTCTGGTGGTCAAAGGCGCCGAGGTGGGACACCTCACCGTTGAGTCTGGGAGTCGGCCGGGATGGCGGAAGAGCACCGCTCAGAGCGCACCCACTACCGTAAAGTCGGCGTTGACGAAGACGTGGTGCGGCCAGTTGACGCCGATGTAGTGGACGTTGTACTCACCATTGCCTACCGACACCACTCGATCGACGACCCCTCCCGGGTAGGCGGCCAGCGCGGCTTCGGTTGCCTTGTTGGCGGCGGTCCCGCTGACGATCGTTCCGTTCTGGTACGTCGTCGACGATGTCTCTTCGACGGTCACCTTCTGACCCGCTGACGTGGTCAGGGTGAAGCCCGACGCCGACACGTTGGAGACGGTGCCAGCGGCCCCGCCTGTGGCCGGGCCGACCGTGCGTCGGACGCCCCGGTGGTGGAGGTCCGGTTGCTGGTTCCGCTGGAGGAGGGACTTTGGGACCCGGTGGTGCTGGCGGACCCGCTACTGGCTGCAGGCGGTACTGGGGTTGCTGAGGACAACGTGGCGGCAGTGACGGAAACTCCGACGGCGGCACAAGTCAGTGCGCCAGCCGCGATCCACACCCTGGTTCTACTCGCCAGCAGTCGTCGCAACTTCGACCGGTGACTTGGGCTGGAGCTGGTTGGCTCGAGTTCACTCATGGCGGTCTCCGGGCGGGCCGAAGAGCCACCTGCCCCTGGGCCGGCCGCTGACGTGACGCCCCACTCAGTGGGCCGTCACTGGGCGCGGCAAGGATGGGGGCACGGACACGAACATCCACTACGCCTCGCCGGCGGGACGATGGGTTCTCGCCGCCACCGTCCTCGGCTCGAGCCTGGCCATGATCGACGCCACCGCCGTCAACGTGGCTCTGCCTCGGATAGGCCGGGACCTCGGTGGGGGGCTAGCGGCCCTGCAGTGGACGGTCAACGCCTACACCCTCGCCCTGACCGCCTTCCTGCTCCTGGGCGGTGCCCTGGGAGACCACCACGGGCGCAAGCGGGTCTTCTTGGTGGGGGTGGTGTGGTTCGCCGTCGCCTCGGGCCTTTGCGCCCTGGCGCCCTCGGCGGGTTTCCTGATCGGGGCCCGGGCCTTGCAGGGCATTGGTGGGGCGCTGCTCACCCCGGGCAGCCTGGCCATCATCGAGGCCAGCTTCCAGCCCGAGGACCGCTCGACGGCCATAGGAGCCTGGTCTGGCCTCGGCGGCGTAGCCGCTGCGGTCGGGCCTGTGCTCGGCGGCTGGCTGGTCGAGGCCGTTTCCTGGCGGCTCATCTTCCTCATCAACCTTCCGCTGGCCGCCGGGGTTGTCTGGGTGGGAGTGAGACACGTACCGGAAAGCAGGAACCCGGGCAGGCGCCAAGCCATCCTGCCCTTGGACCTTTTCCGCTCCCGCCAGTTCGACGCCGCCAACCTGGTCACGTTCGTCGTCTACGCCGCCCTCGGAGGCGCCCTGTTCCTGGTGCCTGTCGTCCTCCAGGTAGTCCTGGGCTTCTCACCGATAGGGGCCGGGGCGGCCTTGGTTCCCATCACCATCCTGATGCTGGCCCTTTCGGCCCGGGCCGGCCGGCTGGCCCAGCGCATCGGGCCCCGGATGCCGATGACCTTCGGCCCCGTGGTGGCCGGGGTCGGCCTGGCCCTGCTCACCCGGGTCGGGGTGCACAGCGGATATGCCGGCGCCGTCCTGCCCGGGGTCGGCGTCTTCGGGCTGGGCCTAGCCCTAACCGTGGCCCCGCTGACATCGGCGGTCCTGGCCGCCGCCAGCCAAGCGCACGTAGGGGTGGCCTCGGCCGTGAACAACGAGGTATCCCGACTGGGTGGCTTCATAGCCGTGGCCGTGCTCCCGATCGCAGCCGGGATCTCGACCCGCACGTATCACCATCCGGCCGAGCTGGCTTCCGGCTTCCACACCGCAATGTGGATCACGGCCGGGCTGTGCGTCGCCGGCGGCCTCCTGGCCGGGGCGACCATCCGGCGCCCGACGCCGGCCCCCCGGCCATCGGCTCGCTACCACTGCGCCGTGGAGGCCACCCCTGTGGTCTGATCCCGACCGGGGCTCAGTGCGCATGGCAGTACATCCCATGTCCCGTCCCCGGGGCACCAGTCGTCGCTGACGTCCTCCAAGTGCCGCTCCGTGCCGCTGTGCGGGGATACAGAGCCCCTGCTGGAACGGGCGGGGATTATGAGGCGGGTGTATTGAGGCCGGCTTGCCGCCGAAGAAACTCCGTCGATACCTCGACCATCTCCTCGAGGCGCAGTCCGTTGTTCGGGGGCACCCGAGGTGGCAACCGCTCCGAGGCCCGCTGGCTGGGCGGCGGCCGGCCGCCGCGTGTGCCAGCTTCCTGCGATGAATACCCTCCAGCCGGGCGTGGGTCCTGGTCGGCCCATCAACCAGTTCGGGAGCGCCGGGGCGGCGCACCTGGGAGGGGCCCGGTTCGACGGACCCGGAGGCCTGACCTTCCTAAGGCTTGAGCCGGGTGGCCACCTCGGCCGTCATCCCACCGTCCTTACTCAGCTCTATTGCGTAGTTGAAGGCTCGGGATGGGTCAGCGGCAGAGAAGGCGAACGCGTCGTCGTTGAGGTCGGCCACGCCGCCATATGGGACTCGGGCGAGGAGCACGAGTCGGACACCGATACAGGCATGACGGCTGCCGTTCTGGAGGCGGCTTCGGTGCGGACCGCCTAGGACGGTCTGGCTAGCCTCTTCCAAGTGGGCGCCTGTCGCACCTGTGAGCTGGTCGCCCGTAGGGACGCCGGCCAGGCTCCCGCCTGGGACTCCATTCTGCGGACCGAGTCGTGGGACCTGGCTCATGCCTACGGGACGTCCTTGCCCGGTTGGCTGGTCCTCGTTCTCCGGCGTCACATCACCTCCCTGGCGGAGATGACTGACCAAGAGGCATCCGAGCTCGGGCCCTTGATCCAGAGCGCCTCCTACGCCCTCAGGAAGGTCACCGACTGCGCCAAGACCTATGTGGTGCAGTTCGCCGAAGCCGCCGATCATCGCCACGTGCATGTCCACGTCATTCCGCGCTCGGCCGACCTGCCGGAGGAGTATCGAGGCCCGTCAGTCTTCAAGCTGTTAGGGGTCCCCGCTGACCAATGCGTGCCTGAGGACCGGATGAACGACATCGCTGGGAGGCTGGCGGCAGTCCTGGGAAGAGCTGGTGCATCCTGAGCCGGCAGCCGGCGGTAGGGGGCGGTTGCCAGATTCTGCTCCGACGATTTTCGGGGATGCTGCGGCGCAGGAGGCGCCTTCATCAGTCGGGGCTCATTTGAGAATCCACCGCTGGCTGGGCCGGGGTGCCGACGAACCCACGCCGGACAAACACCCCTCCCTAGCCCTGGCCGATCGGGCCGGCTTCACCCGGTTTGGCGACATCGGCGACCAGGCCCACTTCAAGCGAGCGGTCCCGCCGCTGTGCTACTCGGACGGCGTCGTCAGTATCCGCCGGCCGCAGGCGACTGACCTGGACGCCGACCTGGGCGGCCAAGGACGAAGAGCAGATCCGCTGGCTCTGGCTACCCGGCCACCGCAACTCATGGCAGGCCATGAGCACCGCCGAGAAGAGGGCCCATGCCGCTTGAGGTTTGCGGGAGCGACAAGCCGTTGGGGGTCAGGCCGAAGTGGAGCTTTTCGGTCGACACCGCCGAGGTTCCGGCGTCACTCCAGGGGTGGCAGTGAGCAATTTGGCGGCCGCGGTCAAAGGTCGCCGTCGGCGATGTTCTCCCGCTGACCTTCGAGGAACTCCCGCTCGGCTGGGTTCGACGCCAACTCGATGGCTCGGGTGTAGGCGGCGAGCGCCTCGTCGGTGCGTCCAGCCCGGGCCAGCAGGTCCGCCCGGGCGGCGTGGTAAGGCTGGTAGCCGTCGAGATCGACCACGACCAGCGCATCGAGTCCGGCCGATGGGCCGTCGAGGGAGCCGACCGCCACCGCCCGGTTCAGGGCCACGACCGGGTTGGGTCGGATGGCGTAGAGCTGGTCGTAGAGCGTGACGATCTGGGACCAGTCCGTTACCCCGGCCGCAGGTGCCTCCGCGTGCACCGCTGCGATGGCGGCTTGGAGTTGGAAGGGACCCGGCTGGTTGCGACGCAGGCAGGCCCGCACCAGGTCGTGGCCCTCCTCGATGAGCGCCCGTGTCCAGAGGCTGCGGTCCTGGTCGGCGAGGCGGACCATCGACCCCCGGGAGTCCATCCGGGCGGGACGGCGGGCCTCGCTCAGGACCATCAGGGCCAGGAGTCCGATGGCCTCGGGCTCGTCGGGCATGAGCGCGGCGAGGACCCGTCCGAGTCGGATCGCCTCTGTCGAAAGGTCGACCCGGGTCAAGCTCGTGCCTGTCGTGGCCGTGTGGCCCTCGGTGTAGATCAGATAGATGGCGCCCAACACGGCGTAGAGCCGGTCGGGCAACTCGGCCGCCCGTGGGATGCGGTAGGTGGCGTGGTTGTCGTGCAGCTTCCGCTTGGCGCGGACAATGCGCTGGGCCATGGTTGCCTCCGGGACGAGAAAGGCCCGGGCGATCTCTGCGGTCTCCAGGCCGCCGAGCAGCCGCAGGATCAGCGCCACCTGGGAGTCCGCGGCCAGGGCCGGGTGACAGCAGAGGAACATGAGGCGCAGCTGGTCGTCGGCCACGACGTCAAGGAAGGCGTCCAGGTCCGCGATTTCGGGGTTGTGGTCTGGTTCCATGGCCTCTGATTGCAGGCGGTGAGCGGCGAGATGCCGATCGGCCCGGGTCGCCTCCCGGCGCAGGCGGTCGATGGCCCGGTTGCGGGCGGTGGTGGTTATCCAGCCGCCCGGGTTGGGCGGGACCCCCCGGATCGGCCACTGTTCGGCGGCGATGGTGAAGGCCTCCGCCACCGCCTCCTCGGCCCGGTCGATGTCGCCGAGGAGGCGGATGAGGGTGGCGGTGCAGCGTCCGGCCTCGCGCCGGAAGACGGCTTCGAGGCTGTCGGTCACCCCTGGAGCGGTCGGACCTCGACCGGTCCCTCGCAGGCGGCGGCGGCTCGGCCGCCCAGCTCGAGGGCGGCATCCATGTCGGGGGCCTGGATGACCCAGAAGCCTCCCATCTGCTCCTTCGTCTCAGCGTAGGGACCGTCGGTCATCGAAACGTCTCCGTCCGTCGAGCGGACCACCGTCGCCGAGGACGCTGGGCGGAGGCCGCCGGCGAAGACCCAGGCGCCGGAGACCTGCAACCCTTCGTTGAAGGCGCCCACCTGGGCCACCTGGCGCTGGGCGTCGGGGGTGGAGAAGTCCACCTCGTAGTCCTCGTCGTGCCATACGGAAAGCAGGTACTGGGGCATGGGTAAGTCTGGTCCTTTCGGTTGAAGAGCGGTGCCGGATTGCGCCGTTCACCCTGTCCACGAACGGCGCCGCCGCAATCGACAGTCCGTCCCAAAGAAAATTGGTTCGAACCCACGATTCCGGGGATTGGCGTGGCTACCTGCCGGCCGAGGGGGACATGTCGTGACGCCCTTGCCCTTGGGATTACGAGGCATCCCCTCGGCTAGGCCGAGGCGTGGAGCCAGGTCCAGCTGTGGGCGCACCCGCTACGCCATCATCGGACAGTTGGACCGCGCCCTCTTCACGATGTCGTGATATCATGAGGCACGGCCAAGCAGACCACCGTTCGCCTACCCGACGAGCTGGCCGATGAGGCCGAAGCCGTGGCTCGGGTGAAGGGGGTCAGTGTCAACGCCCTTATCGTCGACTCACTGGCCGCCGAGATCGAGAAGGTCGGCGCCGACAAGGACTTCACAGCCAGGGCCAAGCGTCTTCTGGAACGGGATAAGGAGCTGCTCGACCGCCTGGCCAAGTGACCCGGTACGTCAGCCTGGCCGAGTACCTCTGGTTGGCAGAGCGGGTAACGGGGATCGACGCCAACACCCGGCCAAGATCAGCCGGGTGGAGTTGGCCCACTCGGCTCTGCACGCTCCATCGGCCGGCTCCGGCGCCTCGACCACTTCGAGGTGCCACCCAGGGTCGACTACTCCCGCCGGTCAGTCCACGATCTCGCTGGTCTGCAGCACCGGTGGGATGGAGGTGTAGTTGGCCACATCGCCCAGGACCTCTCCGGTGCCGGGCGAGGCCATGGCCGCCTGTAGGGCCTCGGGCGAGTCGAACTTGAAATGGACGGCAGCCACGTAGGGCCCATCGACACCCTTGTCAATCTCCGCGCTCTGCAGTCCCCACGTCCGTAGGCACAGCGGGACGTGGGAGTTCCGGTAGTAGTCGTGATCGAAGGTGGCTCCCTCGGTGGATGGGTAGAACACGCTCAATCGGATCATCTCGGTTGTCCTTTGGCTCGACCGGCGGGGCGAAGTATGTCATGTCGACAACCGCGGCCGCCCGCGTCCAGGGTCGCCCCGGATGTGCCCGGTGGTGGCAGGCTCCCCCTGTGGACTACTCGGTGAGCGACCGGCTGGAGGGAATCAACTGGGTGGCGGTCAGGCAGGATCTGGCCGAGGATGACTTCGACAATGGCCGGACCCCTGACGCCCTGCGTCGTTCCTTCCAGGCGTCGGCCCATGTGGCCGTGGCCCGGGCTGGGGAGCGGGTGATCGGACTGGCCCGGCTGCTCTCCGACGGGGTGTGCAATGCCTACCTGGTTGATGTCTGGACGGCCTCCTCCCACCGTCGGCAAGGCGTGGCCAGAGTCATGGTGGGCGACCTGGCTCGCCGCGTGCCGGGCCAGCACATCGGTCTCCAGGTCGACTCGGAGGAGGGGCGCCGGCTGTACCACTCCCTCGGCTTCCGGCCCCAGCCCGAGTTCATGTCGGTGGTGGTCGGCGCCTGGCTGGACAACGACGCCAACCGGTAACGCTCAGACCGGCGGGACGCCGTGGCGCCGGGGGGGCATCTCCCGCTCCCAGGGCGAAGCCCCGGACAGCCGGGTCACCAGTTCCCGGCGCAGCTCCTCGAAGGGGACGATGGCATCGACCACCAGATCGGAAGCCAGCCGCAGGATGTCGACATCGGTTTCGTACTCCTCCCGCTTGAGCCGGATGAACTCGGCCCGTTCGTCCGGGTCGTCCAGTGCGGCTATGCGGTTAGCGTGCACGGCGTTGACGGCTGCCTCCGGGCCCATGACGGCAATCTTGGCCGTAGGCAGGGCGATGGTCGCCACCGGATCGAAGGCCGGGCCCGCCATGGCGTAGAGACCGGCGCCGTAGGCCTTGCGCACCACCACGCAGACCTTGGGCACGGTGGCCTCGGTGACGGCGGTGATCATCTTCGCCCCGTGGCGGATGATGCCCTGGCGCTCGACCTGGGTCCCGATCATGAAGCCGGGCACGTCGGCCAGGAAGACCAAGGGAATGTTGTAGGCGTCGCACATCCAGATGAATCGGGCCGCCTTGTCCGCCGAATCGACGAAGAGGACCCCGCCCTTGTGTTGGGGATTATTGGCCACCACGCCGATCACGTGACCCTCCAGGCGGGCCAGCCCGGTGACCAGCTCCGGGGCGAAGAGGGGCTTGATCTCGAACAGCGAGTCGGCATCGATGATCCCGCTGATCACCTGGTGGATGTCATAGCCGGCCGACTCCTGTTCGGGCAGGTCGGCGCGGGTCAGTTCATGGGCGGGCTCGGCGGCGGCCCCGGGGGCGGGGGACTCGCGCCAGTTGGTCGGGAGATAGGAGAAGAGCCACTGCGCCTGGGCGATGGCGTCGGCGTCATCGGTGGCCAGGTTGTCCCCGCAGCCCGAGACGGTGGCGTGCATACGGGCGCCTCCCATCTCTTCCAGGGTCACCTTCTCACCTACCACCTCCTCGGCCATACGGGGCGACCCCAGATACATGGAGGCGTTGCCCTCGACCATGATCACGGCGTCGCAGAAGGCCGGGATGTAGGCGCCCCCGGCCGCCGAGGGACCGAACAGGCAGCAGATCTGGGGCGCCCGGCCCGATAGACGCACCTGGTTGGCGAAGATCCGACCTGCCCCCCGCCGCCCCGGAAAGAGATCGACCTGATCGGTGATCCTGGCGCCGGCCGAATCGACCAGCCAGAACACGGGCAACTCGTGGCGCAGCGCCACTTCGGTCATCCGCAGCATCTTCTCGACCGTCCTGGCCCCCCAGGAGCCGGCCTTGACCGTGGGGTCGTTGGCCACCACCACCACCGGGCGCCCTTGCACCCGGGCGGTGCCCGTCACCACTCCGTCGGCCGGCAGGTCGACGGCGTTGGCATTGGCCAGGAGGCCGTCCTCGGCCCACGTCCCTTCATCGATCAGCAAGGCGATGCGATCGCGTACGAACAGTTTGTTCTGGGTCGACAGTTTGCCGGCGTCGCGTTCGAGGTTGCCCTGACGGGCCCGGCCGGCGGCCTCGGACAGACGGTCTGGCTCGGTCATGTGACCGGGAGTTCGAGACCCTTGGCGATCACCAGGCGCTGGACCTCGCTGGTCCCCTCCCCGATCTCGAGCACCTTGGCGTCCCGGTAGAAGCGGGCCACCGGATTCTCCTCCAGGAAGCCGGCGCCGCCGAAGATCTGGGTGGCGGCTCGCGTGGCGGAAACGGCGGTCTCGGTGGCGTAGAGCTTGGCCATGGCCGCCGCCTGCTTGTACGGCCGTTGGTGATCCTTGAGCCAGGCCGCCCGTAGGACCAGCCCGCGGGCGGCCTCCAGGGCGGTGGCCATGTCGGCCAGGGAGAAGGCGACGGCCTGAAATCTTCCGATCGGTCCGCCGAAGGCGTTCCGGGTCCGGGCGTAGTCACTGGCCGCGTCCAGACAGGCCCGGGCGCAGCCGAGGGCCAGGGCGGCAATGGAGATACGCCCGTCGTCCAGCGTGGCCAGGAAGTTCTTGTAGCCGGAGCCCTCCTGGCCGAGCATGTTCTCCCTGGGGATCACGCAGTCGGCCAGCACCAGCCCGTGGGTGTCGCTGGCGTGCCAACCCAGCTTCCGGTAGGCCGGCTCGACCTGCAAGCCCGGCGTGCCGGCCGGCACCAGGAAGGCGGACACTCCGCCGTGGGTATGCCGGGCCGTGACCGTGATCACTGAGGTGATGGAGGTACCGGAGTTGGTGATGAAGGCTTTGGCCCCATCCAGCACCCAGCCGTCCGGACCTTCGCTGACCCGGGTGCGCAGGGCCCCGGCGTCGCTGCCTCCATCCGGTTCGGTCAGGCCGAAAGCGGCCAGGGCCCGGCCGGTGGCCAGGTCGGGGAGCCAGGCTGACCGCTGGGCGTCATTACCGAAGCGGTAGATGGGCACCGCCCCCAGGCCGACGCCGGCGGACAGGGTGATACCGATGGACTGGTCGGCCCAGCCGATCTCCTCCACCGCCAGGCAGAAGGCGGTGAAGCTGGCTCCGCTGCCGCCCCACTCTTGAGGCAACACCAGCCCGAACAGGCCCAGGTCGCCCATCTGGTGCACGACCTCCACCGGGAGACGGGCCTCCCGGTCCCACTCCTCGGCGCGGGGTGCGATCTCCTTGCGGGCGAACTCCCTCACCACCTGCTGGAAGGCGGCGTCCTCTTCGGTTAGGTCAAAGTCCATCGAACTCCTGGCCGCCAGGCCGAAACGATCGCAGGAGCGGAGTGTACGGTCGGACCGGATGGCTCAAGACGAATGGCCGCAACCGGGCGCCCGGCGCTGGGCAGCCGGTGATCCCTGGGTGACCATCCGCGAGGTGGGACCCCGGGACGGCCTGCAGGTGGAAAGCCCCCTCCCGGTGGAGGCCAGGGTGGAGTTCATCCTGGGACTGATCGAGGCCGGCCTGACTTGTATAGAGGTGGCCGCCTTCGTTTCGCCTTCCCGGGTTCCTTCCATGGCCGACGCCTCCGCCGTGCTGGCCGCACTCCCGACCGACGCCGAGGTGGCCTACTTCGCCCTGGTCCCCAATCTCCGCGGGGCGCAGATGGCCCTCGAGGCCGGGGCCGCGGCGCTGACCGTGACCGTCTCCGCGTCCGAGTCCTACTCGGTGGCCAACGTCGGGCGGGGCCGGGACGAGGCGTCGGGCGAGGTGGAGCGGATCCTGGCCCTGGCCGCGGGATCGGTGCCAGTCGACGTGGTGGTTTCCTGCGCCTTCGGCTACGGGGACACCGATCCGGCCGACCTCGCCTGGGTGGCCGACCAGGCTGGTCGCTGGGCCGGCACCGGCCCGTGCTCCATGACTTTGGCCGACACCACGGGGGAGGCCGCTCCTCCCGAAATCGAGGAAGCCGTGGACCGGTTCGGACCGGACTTTGGTCTGCACCTGCACGAGACCAGGCGGACCGGGCTGGTCAATGCCTACGCCGCCCTGGAGGCGGGCGTACGGCGCTTCGACACCTCCGTGGCCGGACTGGGGGGATCGCCCTTCGCCCAGGGGGCGGCGGGCAATCTGGCCACCGAGGACCTGGTCCATCTGCTCGACCACCTCGGCCTGAATTCGGGGGTGCGACTTGATCGGCTGCTGGAGTCCTCCGGGCGGATCAGCCGGCTCCTGGGCCGGCCCCCCACTGCCCTGGCCCGTAGTGGTCCGTCCGCCGGCCTGCCGTCGGCCTGAGCGGCCCCAAGCCCGTGGTCGAGCGAGGTGAGGTGCTGTGGTCCCCCCGGGAGATGCCCCCGGCCATGGCCGGGTTCCGGTCCCACCTACAGCGCCAACATGGTGTCTCCTTCGAGTCCTACGAGGCGTTGCTGACCTGGAGTGTGACCAACCTGGCCCCCTTCTGGGCCGCCGTCTGGGACTACTTCGAGGTGATCGGCACCCGTACCGAACGCGTGCTGGAAGGCGGCCTGCCCGGCGCTCGGTGGTTTGGCGGGGCCACCCTCAACTACGCCCAGAACGCTCTGGCCCGCGCCCACTCGGGCGAGGCGGTGGTGGCTCTGTCCCAGGACCACCATCCGATCCGCCTCGACCGGGACGCTCTTATCGACCGGGTGGGGCGGGTCCGGGCCGGACTGGTCCGCCTGGGGGTGCGCAAGGGGGACCGGGTGGCTGGCTACCTGCCCAACGGTCTGGAGGCGCTGGTCTGCTTCCTGGCCTCGGCCTCCCTGGGCGCGGTGTGGTCATCCTGCGCCCCGGAGTTCGGGACCCGGGCCGTGCTCGACCGCTTCGGCCAGATTCGCCCCCGCGCCCTGGTGGCGGTGGACGGATACACCTACGGGGATCGTCAGATCGACCGCACCCGGGAGATAGCCGAGTTGGCCGGGGGCCTGCCCGGAGTGGAGACCGTCGTGGTCCCCCGGATGGGGGACCGGCCCGGACTGGCCGGCGCCACCTCGTGGGAAGAGTTGGTGGCCGACCCCGGTCCGCTCGACTTCGAGCCGGTCGGCTTCGACCACCCTCTCTACATCCTGTATTCCTCGGGGACCACCGGCCCACCCAAGGCCATCGTCCATGGCCATGGCGGCATCCTCCTGGAGCATCTCAAGGCTCTGTGCCTGCACGGGGATATCCGATCCGGTGATCGCTTCTTCTGGTTCTCCACCACGGGCTGGATGATGTGGAACTTCCTGGTCTCCGGCCTGCTGGCCGGGGCCACTGTCATCGCCTTCGACGGAAACCCCACTTACCCTGCCGCCTCGGCGCTGTGGTCCATGGCCAGCGCCGAGCGGGTTACCTACTTCGGCACCAGTGCCACATTCATCACCGCCTGCCGGCGGGCCGACCTCCGGCCGGGAAGCGAGTTCGACCTCGCTCCGCTGCGCACGGTGGGCTCGACCGGGGCGCCGCTGCCGGCCGCGGGCTACCGGTGGGTGTACCAGGAGGTCAAGAGCGATGTCGTTTTGTCGTCCATATCCGGGGGGACCGATGTGTGCACGGCCTTTGTCGGCGGCAGCGGGGATGTGCCCGTGCGGGCCGGGGAGATCTCGTGCCGTTATCTGGGCGCCGCCGTGGAGGCCTTCGATGCCGACGGGCGACCCCTGGTCGGCCGCCAGGGGGAGCTGGTGGTGACTGCACCCATGCCCTCGATGCCGGTAGGACTCTGGGGAGACCTCGACGGCAGTCGCTACCGGCAGACCTACTTCGCTGACTACCCAGGCGTCTGGCGTCACGGGGACTGGGTGACGGTCTTCGAGGACGGGGCCTGCCTGATAACCGGGAGGTCCGACGCCACCCTCAACCGGGCCGGAGTGAGGATCGGAACGGCCGAGCTCTATGCCGTGGTGGAGTCCGTGACCGGGGTGGCCGACAGCCTGGTCATCCATCTGGAGGACCCTGACGGTGGTCCCGGCCGGCTGATGCTCTTCGTGGTCACCGACCCCGAGCACCCACTGGACGGGGCCATGGCCGGGCGGATCAAGGAGGCGCTTCGCTCCGAGTTGTCCCCCCGGCACGTGCCCGACTCCATCCAGGCCGTGGCCGAGATCCCCAAGACCCTGTCGGGCAAGAAGCTGGAGATCCCCGTCAAGCGCATCCTGTCTGGGGAGCCCGTGGCCGAAGTGCTCGATCCCGGAGCCCTGGCCAATCCCGGGGCCCTTCGGCCCTTCCTCACCGGACCGATGGCCGACGGTCTGGATACCCTGGGCCGATGAGCGAGAGAATGCCGCCTGTCACCGACTCTGACGAGGTCATCCGGGAGGCCCTCGAGTTCATCGATCCGCCTCTCCTGGCCACCCTGGCCGCCCTCACGGGGGACGAGTCGATCCTACGGGATGACCTCCGTCCCGATCTGTCCAACCCGTTGGACCCGACCGGCGGCTGGACGCCGGACAAGGTGGCGCTGGCCGGCGGGCTCGCCCTCGACGTGATTGGCGCGTGGAGGGATGCGGGCTGTCCGGCGCCGGCTGACCTGAGCCGGGAGACGTTGAGCCGGATCATGGCCTTCACGGTGGGAGGTTCACTTCCGGAGGCCTACACCGAGCTGTTCGTGGAGGAGCTGGGCGGCGTCGGGGACGATCTTCGGGCCCCCCACTGGCGCAAGGAGGACCTGGCTCCCGAGCGCGAATTCACCGTGGCCGTGGTGGGGGCAGGCATGTCCGGGCTGTTGGCGGCTCACCGCCTCCGCCAGGCCGGCGTTGCCTTCGTGGTCCTGGAGAAGAACGAGGACCTGGGAGGGACCTGGTACGAGAACACCTATCCGGGCTGCCGGGTCGACGTCGCCAACCACTTCTACAGCTACTCCTGTGCCCAGAACCCGGACTGGCCCGAGCACTTCTCCTCCCAATCCGTGCTCCTTGAGTACTTCCGCCAGTTCGCCCGGGACCGGTCCTTGACCGATCACATCCGCTTCTCCACCGAGGTGGTGGCGGCGGTGTGGTCGGAAGAGGACTGCGCCTGGGACCTGGAGATCTCCGGACCGCAGGGGCCGGAGTCGATGCGGGTCCAGGCCGTGGTCATGGCTCTGGGCCAGCTCAATCGTCCCCACCTGCCCGAGATCCCGGGCCTGGCTGACTTCCGCGGTCCTTCGTTCCACTCCGCCCGCTGGGATCACGGCGTCGACCTGGCCGGAAAGCGGGTGGCGGTGATCGGCACCGGGGCCAGCGCGGCCCAGTTCGTTCCGGTGGTGGCCACCGAGGCGGGGCAACTCACCATCTACCAGCGCACGCCGAACTGGCTGGTGCCGGTTCCGCATTACCAGGAGGAGATCCCGGCTGGTAAGCGCTGGCTGTTCCGCCACGTGCCGGGATACAACCAGTGGTACCGGCTGTGGCTTTTCTACCGGACCTCGGACGGATTGCTCCCGGCCACCGAGGTCGATCCGGCCTGGGGGGAGGAGCGCTCCGTCGGGCTGGTCAACGATTTGATGAGGGCCTTCATGTCCGCCTATCTGGAAGAGCAGGCCGGAGGCGACCAGGAGTTGCTGGCCCAGACGCTGCCTACCTATCCGCCCTTCTCCAAGCGGATGTTGATGGACAACGGCAGCTGGTTCTCCACCCTCAAGCGGCCCAACGTGGAACTGGTCACCGACCCGATCGAGAAGGTGACCCGGGCCGGAGTGGTGACCGCCGACGGTAAGGAGCGGCCGGCCGATGTCATCGTCTATGGAACCGGCTTCCTGGCTTCCCACTTCCTGAGCCCGGTGCGGATCGTCGGCCGGGGTGGGCGGGAGATCCACGAGCACTGGGCCGGTGAACCCCGGGCCTATCTGGGCATGACTGTCCCCGGTTATCCCAACCTGTTCTGCATGTACGGGCCCAACACCAACATCGTGGTGAACGGGAGCATCATCTACTTCAGCGAGTGTGAGGTGCGTTACATCCTGGGCTGTGTCGAGCTGCTGCTTTCCGAGGGCCACGGCGCCATGGAGATACGTAGCGAGATCCACGACGCCTTCAACGTCGAGATCGATCAGGGCAACCTGCGCCGGGTGTGGGGCGCCGCCCATGTGAATACCTGGTACAAGAACGCCAAAGGCCGGGTCACCCAGAACTGGCCATTCAGCCTCCAGGAGTACTGGGATCGGAGTCGTCGACCCGATCCGTCCGAATACCGGTTCTACGAGTCGAGCCGCGAGCTCGAGCCAAGCAAGGGAGCATGATGGTCATAGTCAGCGGAGTGTTCGAGTTGGAGCCGTCGGAGCGGGACGCCTTCCTGGCCGGCCGGGCCGACGCCATGCGGAGGTCGCGCGCCGAGGACGGCTGCCTGGAGTACGTCTTCAGCGCCGACCCGCTGGAGCCCGCCCGGGTGGTGCTGTTCGAGAGGTGGGAGAGCAGCGAGGCCTTGGCCGCTCATATGGCCGGAATGCGCGAGTGGCCCCGCCCCGAGGGCCAGCCGGTGAGGCCGAAGTCGTCCTCGCTGTTCCGTTACGAGGTGAGTGGGGAGCAGAAGCTCGGCTGACTAGGCCATGGCCTCCAATCGAGCCACTGCGCTGAGCACGGCCCGGAAGGACGCCGTCAGGATGCTCTCGTCCACTCCAACCCCCCACGAGACGCCGCCCAGGCCGCGCACCTCGACGTAGGCCACGGCGGTGGCGTCGGTGCCTTCCGCCACGGCGTGCTCGGCGTAGTCCATGACCTCCAGCGGGCTACCCAGCTCGCCCTGGAGGGCGTGGACGAAGGCCGCCACCGGTCCGTTGCCGCGACCGGCCACCGTCTTGTGCTCGGCGTTGACCAGTAGTTGGGCCGTAGTGGACGAGCCTTCGGCATTGGTGGTCGTCTCATGGCTCACCAGCTGGATGCGGGGCTGGTCGGGGAGGTACTGGGATCGGAAGGTGTCCCACATCCGGGCCGGGGATATTTCCGTACCGGTGTCCTCGGTGATGGTCTGTATGGCTTTGGAGAACTCGATCTGGAGCCGGCGGGGAAGGTCGAAGCCATGCTCGGCCTTCATGATGAAGGCCACTCCACCCTTCCCCGACTGGCTGTTGACCCGGATCACGGCTTCGTAGCTGCGCCCCACGTGCTTGGGGTCGATGGGAAGGTAGGGGACCTCCCAGATCTTGTAGTCCTGGGGTAGGGCCTCCATGCCCTTCTTGATGGCGTCCTGATGCGAGCCCGAGAAGGCGGTGTAGACCAGGTCACCGGCGTAGGGATGACGGGGATGGACCGGGAGCCGGTTGCAGTACTCGGCCACCCGCCGGAGGGCATCGATGTCGCTGATGTCCAACTCGGGGTCAACGCCTTGGCTGAAGAGGTTCATGGCCAGGGTCACCACATCCACGTTGCCGGTGCGCTCCCCGTTCCCGAACAGCGTGCCCTCGACCCGGTCGGCGCCGGCCATGACACCGAACTCAGCCGCCGCCACAGCCGTGCCCCGATCGTTGTGGGGATGCAGAGAGAGGATGACGCTGTCCCGGTTGGGGATGTGGCCGAGGAACCATTCAATGGCATCGGCGTAGATGTTGGGCGTGTACATCTCCACCGTGGCCGGCAGGTTGAGCACGAGAGGGCGCTGCGGTGTCGGCTGGATCTCCTCCATGACCGCGGCGCAGATCTCCACCGCGTAGTCGAGTTCGGTTCCGGTGAAGCTCTCAGGCGAGTACTCGTAGTGCACGTCGGTACCGGCCAGGACGTCCTTCTCCAGTTTGCGGCAGCGCCGGGCCGCATCCACCGCTATCTGGGTGATGCCATCCCGGGCCAGTCCGAAGACCACCCGGCGCTGGAGGACCGAGGTCGAGTTGTAGAAGTGGACGATGGCCCGGGGGGCGCCCTGCAGGCATTCGTAGGTCCGGTCGATGAGCTCGTCCCGGCACTGGACCAGAACCTGGATGGTGACATCCTCGGGGATCAGGTCCTCTTCGATCAGCTCCCGGACGAAGTCGTAGTCCGGCTGGCTGGCCGAGGGGAAGCCGACCTCGATCTCCTTGAACCCCATCTTGACCAGGGTCTCGAACATCCGGCGCTTGCGCACCGGGTCCATGGGGTCGATGAGGGCCTGGTTTCCGTCCCGCAGGTCGACTGAGCACCAGCGGGGGGCCTTCTCGATCCGGCCATTGGGCCACTGCCGTTCGGGGATCCGGAGGGGAAGGGGCAGGAAGGGCTGGTACCGGTCGAACGGCATGGGTTGGGGGTTGGCGTTCTGCGGTGGCATGGCTTCCTTGTCTCACTTTCCGGTCACATCGGGTACAGCAGGCAACAAAAAACCTCCTGCGGGGCCGCAGGAGGTCGAGTAGGCGAGCACCGAAAGGGTGCCCGCCTCAGGTAAGCAGGAGGATGTCGGTGGCGAAGGTGCAACTCATCTCGACAACATGCTAACCCGCTTCGCCCCGTGTCTGTCAACGGTGGGCATCGACGCGGACATCAGGATGAGGCGGCCATACCCAGGATGGGACGTGTCAGCCGGATGGCCCCGGCCGAGCCCAGGAAGGCGGCGTCTCCGAAGCTGAAGATTCCTCCGTCGGAGGCCACCAGCCAATAGCCGGCCCCGGAGGCGGTCGAGGCGACTCCGACCACGGGACGGGCCAGGGCGGTGCCCTGGAGGTCGCCCAGCTCGCTGGCGTCGCCCAGGGTGTAGACGTTGCCGTCCGAGCCGGCCAGGCGCAGGCCGGCGTCATCGGGAGTGGCGGCCAGTCCGACCACCGGGGCGCTGAGGGTGGGGGCCGGCCCGAAGCTGGGGGCATTGAAGGCCAGCACCAGGCCGGATGCGGTGGCCATCCAGTAGCCGCCCGTGGCGGCGTCGGGGGACATGCCCACCACCCGGGACCGGCTGGTCTGGCCGCTGCCGGAGCCGTGGAAGCCGGCATCCCCGAAGGTGAAGATCCCCCCGTCGGCGGCCACCAGCCAGTAACCCCGGCCGTCGGGGGTGCCGGCCATGCCCACTATGGGCTGGTTGAGGCGTTCAGCCCCGGTCGAACCGAAGAAACCGGCATCCCCGAAGGTGAAGATCCCCCCGTCGGCCGCCACCAGCCAGTAGCCGCGCCCGTCCGGGGTGGTGGCCATGCCGACCACCGGCTGGTTGAGTCGCTCGGCCCCGGTCGAGCCGTAGAAGCCGGCCGAGCCGTAGTCGAAGATGCCCCCGTCGGAGGCGACCAGGCGATAGCCCGGCGGCTTTGGCCGAGCGGCGGTGACGGTGGAGCACAGTTCGGCGGCCAGCGCCGGGACGGCGGGTGAGCCCAGTCCGCTGGCCATGTCGTAGCCGGGCGTGGCCGGGTAGAGGCCGTAGCGGTTGAGCAGGTCGTTGTTGCCCGCCACGATGTCGTTGGTGGCTCCGCTGGCGATCGCTCCACCGCCGGCCTCGTACAGGGTCGGATTGAGAAAGCCGGCCGGACCGGCCGGGCAGGCCTGGTTGGACAGGGCCACCAGGGCGGCCCACACCGGTGAGGCCAGGCTGGTTCCTCCCACCGAGGCCCACCCGGCCCCGGCACAGTCCCCGGCCTCGCAGTAGAAGTAGTAGCCGTGATCGGCGTCGGCGGAGGCGCTGACGTCGGGCACCTCCCGGCAGTAACCCGAGCCGGCCCCGCAGGGGCTTCCGGAGGAAAGGGAGTTGACCGACGCGTGCTGGTAAGCCGGCATGGCCCAGACCTGGGAGACCCCGCCCCCGCCGGACCCGCCGGACGCGTTCCACACCGACTCCTGCCGGGGCGACACCGACACCAGGCTGGTGCCACCCACGCCGGTGACAAAAGGCTGGCTGGCCGGGTCGTCCACCGCCAGCTCCGGATCGGGATCCAGCCCGGCCTGGTAGCAGTCCTCGGAACCGGAATCCCCCGATGCGGCCACCACCGTCTGGCCCTGAACGGCTGCCTCCTGGAAGAGGGTGTTCTCGCCCTCCACCATGGCCGGGGTGGTGAGGGGCTCGCACTGGCCCCAGCTGGTGGCCACGACCTGGGTCCGATCCTGGCTGATGATGGCGGCGTAGTTGTCATAGATGCCCTGGGCCGAGTCGGGCGCCTCGTAGACCACGATGTGCAGGTCGGGGGCGAGGCCCAGGAGGTTCTCCACATCAGCGGTGGCTTCCGATGTGCCTGAGCCGATGGGGGCACCGCCGTCGGTCAGGACCCGGGAGACATCGGCGTCGCTGCCTCCGAAGCAGCCGGTATAGACGGCCACATCGCTGTCGGAGTAGTCGGCCAGCTCGAAGCTGGCCACGGTCTGGCCGGCCCCGCTGAAGCCGTTGGAGTAGAGGGAGTCGAGCCCGTAGGCCTGGGCGATCTGGCTGGGCAGATAGGCCGGGCCGGAGCCGGCGGTCGGACAGGCCGATGAGTTGCCCGGGGCGGCGCGGGGCCCGGTTGCCTGGCGGGCCAGGGCCAGGTCGTCCAGTCCGAGAACTCCGGCCGATCCGGCGGGCAGGGTGGCAGGGGAGGTGTTGGTGAAGAAGATGTGCCCGCCCAGGCGCTGGCGGACCAACGACACGCCGAACGCCCGCTCCGCCGTTCCCGCCGGGGCCTGCACGCTCAGGGCGAGGTGGTTGGCGGTCTCGGCAGTCACCACCAGTCCCTCGGCCCGCAGGTGCGCCCGCAGGGCCGAGATCACCGCCGGATCCCCCCCGAAGCGGTCGGCAAACTGGCTCTCGCTCAGATACGCCCCCCGTTCCCTTCCCCCGGGCTGGGACACCGCATCGGCCAGAGCGGCCAGGCCGGCCGGGTCCCGGGAGGGAACGAGGACGCTGAGGCTGAGTTGCTCCGAGGTGGGCAGCGGACCGACCTCGGAGCTGCCCCGGGGCAGCTGGGGGGCGGCCTGCAGGTGGGCAGTGACGACGGCCGACCGGGGGGTTGGGCTCCCTAGGGAGGGGACCAGCGCCGAGGCGGCCACGGCCGGCGCCGACACCGACGCCATCAGGATGGTCAGGCCCAAGCCGACAGCCCCCCGGGCCCGGTTGCGCAACATGGTGACCTCTGAGCTCCTCAACTCAGCCGACGCGTTGGACGCCGACCGGCTCGTGAACCGGGCTGATGGAGCCCACATCGGCGCTGTCCTCCTCGTCCCGCCAGTGGTACTGGCCACCCCGGAGCCATGAGGCCACCGCCGCCACCAGGCAGGCCAGGATGGCAAAGTCGAAGGCGGCGTGCAGCCCGGAGCGGAACGGGCCGGATATGAGGTTGGGGAAGAAGCTGCGCCCGACCAGGATGGCGGCCTGATGAGGTGGCAGATGGGCGAGGACCGATGTGCCGACCAGGTGCTGGACGGGGCTGTAGCCGAGGAAGGCGCCAAACAGGATCGAGACGGGGGGAAGGTGGCCCACCCGTATGGCCACCGCCGCCGGCACGCCGTGGGCGGTCAGCCCGGCGTAGAGGCTGGAGGGAAGGGTGGAGGCCAGCCCGGCGATCATCAGGCTGAAGAAGATGCCGATGGATAGGACCTGGGCCGAGTTCTGGAAGGTGGAGTTCATACCGGCCCCGGCGCCGCGGTGCTGGGGCGGGAGGCTGTTCATCACCCCGGCCCGGTTGGGAGAGGCGAACGCACCCATGGACAGTCCGTTGAGGAGCAGCAGCAGGGCGAAGAGGACGTAGTTGAAGTTGGTGGGGAGTAGCTCGAGCAGCAGGAAGCTGGCGGCGGCTCCCAGCATCCCGCCGGTGGCGAAGGGACGGGAGCCGTACCGGTCGGACAGAATCCCCGACACCGGGCTGGCCAACAGAAAGCCGGCTGTCAGCGGCAGCATGTAGATGCCGGCCCACAGCGGAGTGGACGAGAAGGAATAGCCGTGCCGGGGTAGCCAGATCCCCTGCAGCCAGATGATGAGCATGAACATGAGACCGCCTCGGCCGATGGCGGCCAGGAAGCTGGACAGCGTCCCGGCCGTGAAGGCCCGGATGCGGAACAGCTGCAGCCTGAACATGGGCGCCTTGGCCCGAAGCTCGATGGCACAGAAGGCCAGCAGCAGGGCGAAGCCTCCCCCGAGTTCAGCGATCACCCGGGGACTGGACCACCCCATGGCATGGGAGCGGTAGGGCTCGATTCCGTAGGTGATGCCGACCATGACCAGGATCAGCCCCACGCCGAAGGTGAGGTTGCCGGCCCAGTCGACCTTGGACCGGGTCCGCATGCCTCTGTCCTCCAGCTTCCGGTAGGCCCAGACCGTACCCAGCACGCCGAAGGGAACCGAGACCAGGAAGACCAGGCGCCACTGGATCGGAGCCAGCACTCCCCCCAACACCAGACCGAGGAAGGTCCCGCTGATGGCGGCCACATTGTTGATGCCCAGCGCCATCCCCCGTTGGTTCTCGGGGAAGGCGTCGGTGAGGATGGCTGAGGAGTTACCGATGAGGAAGGCGGCGCCGAAGCCCTGGAAGATGCGCATGCCTACCAGCCAGAGGGCGCCGGAGCGACCGGTCATCCAGGTGATGGTGAGGAGAAGGGAGGCCAATGTGTAAAGGGCGAAGCCCAGGTTGTACATGCGGACCCGGCCGAACATGTCCCCCAGGCGACCGAGGCTGACCACCAGGACGCTGCTCACGACCATGTAGCTCAAGATCATCCACAGCAGGTAGAAGCTGTTGGATGGAATCAACGGGTCCAGCTTGATTCCCTTGAAGATGTCGGGCAGGGCGATCAGGACGATGGACGAGTCGATGGTGGCCATGACCACGCCCAGAGTGGTGTTGAACAGGGCGGTCCACTTGTAGTTGTCAGTCCGCTCGGCGCTCTCGGTCCGCATCACCACAGCATGTCTCCCCGGGCCCCGGTTCCCGAAACCGGCCCGACAGGAGGCGCCGGTAGCCTCGGCCCGGTGAGGCGCACGTGGCTGTCGGGCCGGGCCGTGGCCCTGCACCTGACCGTGGTGGTGGTGGTGACCGCCTTCTGCCTGCTGGCCCGCTGGCAGGTAAGCCGGGCCCTTTCCGGCAACACCCTCAGCTGGGCCTACGCCTTCGAGTGGCCCTTCTTCGCTCTGTACGCCATCTACATGTGGTGGCGGCTGCTCCACGACGCCGATGACGCCAACCCCCGCCTGGCTCGCCAGTCGGAGGAGGAGGCCCGGGCCCTGGAGGAGTACAACCGCTGGCTGGGTGAACTTCACGCCCAGGATCGCCGCCGTACTTAGGATGCCCGCCCGTGTCCAACGGGCCCAATCCTCCCCGGCGCCGGGTCCTGGCCGACCTGAGCCCGCTGTGGCGGTTCCCTCAGTTCGGCCTGCTCTGGTCCGGCCAGCTGGTCAGCTTCGCCGGGAGCCAGCTGACCGTGGTGGCCGTGCCGTATCAGGTGTTCCGCCTGACCCACTCCTCGCTGGATGTGGGGCTGGTCAGCCTCGGACAGCTCGTACCCCTGCTGGTGGGATCCCTTCTGGGCGGAGCCGCCGCCGATACCTTCGACCGCAAGCGGCTGCTCCTGGCCACCCAACTCCTCATGGGTCTAATGAGCACCGGCCTGGCCCTCAACGCCGGCCGTCACCATCCGGCCCTGTGGCCGCTGTTCGTGCTGACGGCCGTCTCGGCCGGGGTGTCGGGCGCCGACTCGCCGACCCGGAATGCCCTCATCTCCAACCTGGTGGACCGGCCCACCTATCCCTCCGCCTACGCCCTGTTCCAGATCCTGGCCCAGGTCGGACAGGTGGCCGGTCCGGCCCTGGCCGGGATCTTGTTGGCCGGCTTCGGGGTCAGGACGGTCTTCTGGGTCGACGTGGCCACCTTCGTGGTCTCCTTCGGCGTCGTCCTGCGGCTCCGGCCCCCGCCCCGCACCGAGCCGGCCAGCCGTCTCCGGCTGTCGTCCGTTACCGAGGGCCTGCGGTTCCTGCGCGGCCGTCCGGCCCTGCAGGCCAATTTCATCATCGACATCAACGCCATGGTCTTCGGGATGCCCCGGGCCCTGTTCCCCGCCATCGGCCTGGTTCGTTTCCACGGTGGTGCCCGGGTGGTGGGGCTTCTTTACGCTGCCCCGGGACTGGGGGCGCTGGCCGGGTCCCTGTTGAGCGGCTGGATCCCGTCTGTCCGGCGCCAGGGCCTGGCCGTGGAGCTGGCCGTGGTGGTCTGGGGCGCTGCCATCACCGGCTTCGGATTGAGCCCCTGGCTTGGTTTCAGCCTGGGACTGCTGGCCCTGGCCGGCGCCGCCGACGTGGTGTCCGCCGTCTTCCGCAACACCATCCTGCAGCTGGCCATCCCTGACTCGCTGAGGGGACGGCTGTCAGCGGTTCACATCGCCGTGGTCACCGGGGGCCCCCGGCTGGGCGACGTCGAGGCCGGGGTGGTGGCGGCGGCGGCGGGGACCGAGGTGTCGGTCGTTTCCGGCGGACTGGCCTGCGTGGCCGGGGTCGGCCTGCTGGCGTGGCTGGTGCCCGCCTTCACCGCCTATAAGGGCGAAGCGTCGCCGGAGGGGTCCGGGCCGGGCTGATCGGCCGGGTGGCCTTGGGGAGATCAGCCGGCCTTGGAGGGCAGCGACGCTCCCAGCACCGATCGGTACCGGGTGTCGTGGAAGAGCTTGGCCGACAGCACCACGCCGGGCGTGACCGCCCACAGCCCGGCGGCCGCCACCGCGCCGGTCAGCGGACCGGCCAGGTAGACCCAGTAGTCGTGCCAATCTCCGCTGACCAGAGCGGGCCCGAAACTCCGGGCCGGGTTGAGGCTGGTGCCGGTGTAGGGCGCCACCCACCAGACCAGTATCGCCACCGTGACCAGCACGGCCAGCGGTGTCCAATGCATGGTCCGGCGGGACGACAGAAAGCTGTAGATGACCAGGACGAGGGTGGCCGTCATGGCGGCCTCGACCAGGATCGCCCCCGCCGCGCTCAGCCCGTTGCCAGGTTGGGTCAGCCCGTCGCGCACCGAGGCGGCCCGACCGCCCCAGAGCAAACGCACCACCGCCGTTCCCACTACGGCCCCGATCACCTGACTGACGGAGTAGCCGGCCAGGTCATGGGGATGCACCTTGCCCTGCAGCCACATGGCGAAGGTGACGGCCGGGTTCAGATGGGCCCCGCTGCGCCGACCGAGAGGGGAAATGGTGACCAGGGCTCCGCTGGAGGCAAAGAGCAGCCCGGTTACCAGCAGGCGCCAGGAGTGGGAGGGCAGAACCGAGGCGAGGGGTGAGCGCGGTGAAAAGTCGAAGGTGACCGCCGACAGCCCACCGGTGACCAACAGGGCGGTTCCGATCAACTCCGCCAGCCACTCGACCGAGTGGAAGCCGGACCGCGGGCTCTGGCCGGGCCGGTGGGCCGGGACCTGCCTCAGGGCCGGCTCGCCAGGCGGCGAATGATCTCGGCGGTGTATAGCCCCGATCCGCCCTTCTCCAGGTAACCGACGGCACCCAGGGCCAGGACGTCGGCCTCGACGTAGGTGTGGTCGTGGCCGGACATGACCACCACCTTGCTGCCAGGCGACGCCTGCAACACGGCCGGGATGGTGGCCCGCCCGTCCATGCCGGGCATGTTGAGGTCGAGGATCACCACGTCCGGTCGGTGCCGGCCGGCCATGGTCACCGCCGCGGCGCCGTCGGCGGCCTCACCCACCACGGTCATGTCCCCGTCGCGCTCCAGGCTGAGCCGCAGCATCAGGCGGATGTCCTCGGCGTCATCGGCCACCACCACCGTGATCCGGTCCGGGGGAGGATCGGTGGGAGTCACAACCGGACAGAGTAGGACCGGCGTCCGGGCCGGCCTCGGGTCCCGCGGCGGGCCCCGGGTACCCTCTGGTCGAGGTGAAGATGCGGGTGGGGCGCTTGTACATGGTGATCGGGCCGGCCGGGGCCGTCCTGGCCCTGGCCCTGGTGGCCCTGGTCCTGCTGAGCCGGCTGGCGATGGCCGGTACCGTCAGTCACTCGGCCCAGCAGCCCGTCCGCCTTGGCACCCTGGCCCAGCCCTCGATGGTCTATGACCGTGACGGGAACGTTCTGGCTGTTCTCGACGGCGGAGTCAACCGCACGCCGGTCCCCTTCTCGGCCATTTCCAGAACGACGGTCGACGCCGTGGTGGCTACCGAGGACCACCAGTTCTTCACCCACGGAGCCATCGACGTCCGCTCCATCCTGCGGGCCGCGGCCACCGATCTGCGCCACGGCGGATCGCGCCAGGGCGGATCCACCATCACCCAGCAGCTGATCAAGAACACCGTTCTGACTTCCCAGAAGACGCTCAGCCGGAAGATCCACGAGGCGGTCGACGCCGTTCGCCTCCAGGATGAGATCTCCCGCGACCAGATCCTGGATGACTACCTCAACACTGTGTATTTCGGCAACGGCGCCTACGGGATCGAGGCCGCGGCCGAGGCTTACTTCGGCGTGCCTGCCGCTCAGCTCGGACTGGCTCAGGCTGCTCTGTTGGCCGGGATCATCCAGAATCCGACCGCCTATGACCCGCGGGCCGAACCGGATCAGGCCCGGGCCCGACGGGCCGAGGTGCTCGCCCTCATGCAGCGCTACGGATACATCTCGACCGCTTCGGAGCGGACGGCCCGGGCGGCCCAACTCCCGACCACCCTGCACAACTTGGTGCCTCCGGTGGGCCAGAACGGGTACTTCGTCCAGGAGGTGACCCAGGCTTTGCTGACCGACCCGAGCCTGGGGGACTCGGTCAGCCAGCGCTATGACCAGGTTTTCGAGGGCGGTCTGCGCATCACCACCACTTTGGATCCGAAGATGCAGGCCGCCGCCCTCGCCTCGCTTCGCACCGAACTGCCCAACACCGATGGCCGCTTTACGGCCGCGGTGGTGGCGGTGGATCCGAATGGCGGGGGAGTAAGGGCGCTGGCCGACGGCACGGACTTCGCTGACGCCAAGTACGACGTTGCCACCGGCCGGGGTGGATCCGGGCGCCAGGTGGGTTCCTCCTTCAAGCCGTTCGTGCTGATGGCGGCCATATCCGAGGGCTACTCCCCGAACGATTACATCAACGGGTCCGGGCCCTGCCGCATCGACATACCCGGCTTCGCTCCCTATACGGCGGACAACTACGAGGGTGAGGCGTTCGGCAGCATCAGCCTCACTGACGCCCTGGCCCACTCGGTCAACTGCGCCTACTTGCGCCTGGGGGCAGCGGTGGGCCTGGACAAGGTGGTGGACATGGCCCACCAACTGGGGATCACCAGCCCCCTTACCGCTCTGCCCTCGCTCCCGCTGGGCACGGAGGAACTGACGCCGCTGCAGATGGCCTCGGCCTACTGCACTATCGACGACGCCGGAATCCGCTACGCCCCACACTTCATCCAGAAGATCGTGGGCCCCGGAGGCCAGGTCATCGAGAACGATGCGGATGTCAGCGGTCATCGGGTGGCCTCGGCCGCCGCGGCCGCGGAGACCACCTCCGCCATGGAGCAGGTGGTGGCGATAGGGACGGGCACCGCGGCGCGGGTCCCGGGTCATCAGGTGGCGGGTAAGACCGGCACCACGTCCAACTTTGGCGATGCCTGGTTTGTCGGGTTCTCCCACCAGCTGTGCTCGGCCGTGTGGATGGGCTCTCCGACCGGCGTGGTGCCGATGGACGACGTCGACGGGACAGCAGTGGCCGGAGGCACATTTCCGGCCCGGATCTGGCAGGACTTCATGTCGGCCTCGCTGGCCGGCCAGGCCGATGAGCCCCTAATGGACCAGCTCCCGCCCGGCTTCGGCCGCTCGAGCTACATCGCCTGGCCCCCGCCCAGCTACCTGGGCTACACCGACTACAACGGTACCTTCGGCACCAGCCCGGTCACCGGCGGCGGAACAACCCCGGCCCCCGCCGCTACCTTGGCCCCCGGAAAGGGTCCCAGCAGCTCGACCTCCACCACCGCCCCGTCCGGTGGGACGACCACGTCCACTCGGCCGGGCGGCGGCTCTCCCGGTGCGGGTTCACCGAGTTCCACCAGCCCCCCGACCACCGCCTCACCGACCACCAGTCCAACGACAGCCAGTCCAACGACATCCAGTCCAACGACATCCAGCTCGCCCACCACCAGCTCGCCCACCACCAGCTCGCCCACCACCACCTCACCGTGACCGACTCCTTTCACCGACTTCTCGAGATCCAGGAGCAGGACACCCTGGGTGACCAGCTGCGCCATCGCCGCCAGCATCACCCCCTCCGGTCCGAGCTGACCGAGGTCAACGAGGCGCTCAGCGATCTGCGCCGCCGCCATCAGGAGGCAGTAGGGGAGCGCGATGCCGTCCGCCGGCGCCAGGCCGACCTGGAATCCGAGGTTGCTGCCAACAACGAGCGCCTGGCCGGGATCGAGCGGCGGATGTACTCGGGCGAGGTCTCCGCCGCCCGCGACCTCCAGGCCCTGTCCACCGAGGCCGACGGTCTGCGGGCCCGCACCTCCCGCCTCGAGGACCTGGTCCTGGAGGCCATGGAGGAGGGCGAGCCGGCCGAGGCGGCTGTGGCGGCCCTCGAGTCCGAGGCGAGTTCGCTGTCGCGACGCCGGTCCGAGGCCGAGGCTCAGCTGGGCGAGGAGGACGCCGCCCTGGAGGCGGAGGAGGCCGAGCACGTCCGGGCCCGGGCGGCCCTGGCCGGGGAGGTGCCCGCCGACCTCCTCCAGCGCTATGAGCAGCTGAGGACCCGGCTGGGGGGCGTGGCGGTGGCGTCCCTGCACAACGGCGCATGCGGCGGATGCCATCTGAGCCTCCCGGCCACCGAGCTGGATCGGATTCGCAAGGCGGCTCCCGACTCGCTCATCACTTGCGAGCAGTGCGGGCGGATCCTGGTCCGGCCTTGACCCGGTCACCGGCCGGCCGGCGCCTGTGCTGATCCTGGTGCGGCACGGCCGGACGGCCGTCAACGCTTCCGGCCGCCTTCAGGGCCGGGCCGATCCGCCTTTGGATGACACCGGCATGAGTCAGGCCGAGGCGCTGCGGGAGGCTCTGCCGGAGGCGGCGAGCATCATCACCAGCCCCCTGCTGCGGGCCCGCCAGACCGCCGAGGTGCTGGCCGTTGGGCGGCCCGTCCAGGTGGACGGGCGCTGGGTGGAACTCGACTACGGGGATTGGGACGGACTCCCTCTGGACGGCGTCCCGGCGGCGGAGTGGGCCCGTTGGCGGTTGGACCCCTCCTACCGGCCCCCCGGGGGCGAGACACTGGAGGAGTGCGGGGCCCGGGTCAGGCTGGCCTGTGAGGAGTTGTCGGAACGGGCCCGCTCCGAAGATGTGGTCGTGGTCAGCCACGTCTCACCCATCAAAGCGGCGGTGGCCTGGGCCCTGGGCGTCGGGGACGAGAGTTCGTGGCGGATGTTCCTCGGGGTGGCCGCCGTCTGCCGGGTGGCGGTCACCGACCGGGGGCCGAGCCTGCGCAGCTTCAACGAGATGGGTCATCTGTCCGCCCCTTCACAATCGGTTAGCCGCCGAGACTCACTCCGTTAACACGCCGGGCGTAGCGTCAAGGCCATGAGCCGACTGGTACTCAGGATCTGGCTGCCCGACCGTCCCGGAGCACTGGGGGCCGTGGCCAGCCGGGTCGGCGCCATAAGGGGCGATGTGGTGGGCATCGAGGTCGTCGAGCGCGACGGCGGGGTGGCGGTGGACGACCTGGTGGTCGACCTGCCCAGCGATGACCTCATCGAGTTGATGCTGGCCGAGGTGCGCCAGGTCGACGGGGTGCGCATCGAGGACATACACCCGGATTCGTCGGCGCCCGCCGACCCCACCCGGGCCGCCTTCGAGTCCGCCTGCGCCCTGATGAAGGCCGAAGACCTGGATGAGTTGGCCCGCCTCACCGTGGAACAGGCCGGCCGGCTGGTCGGCGCTGACTGGGTCTGTCTCCTGGACCAGTCGGGCGAGCTGGTGGCCGGCAGCGGCGCCGTGCCCCATGCCTCCTGGCTCGGCGCCTTCCGGGACGGGGTCAAAGGGGGCGGGGCCGACGGACCCCCCGATCCGGTCTGCCTGGAGGTGAGCGGTCCGGACTGGGATCTCCTCATCGGCCGTCAGTCCCGGGCCCTCCGGGGCCGGGAGCGGGACCGCATCCTCGGCCTGGCCGGGTTGTCCTCCGCCCGCTGGATCGAGTTGGGCCGCCAGCAGGCCCGGCGCCTGCACCCCAGTGGCGCAGGCAGGGCCCAGACAGCCTGAGGGAATGTTGCACGAGCAAGTAATGTTGGACACGGTGGCGCTCAACGCCGGGGACGTCCCGGCGTCGCTGGGCGCACTGGAGACGACATGCCTGCCATCACCGTCGAGGACAACCTCAGCCTGACCCCGGTCCCTTCGGCCGGTCCCGGGGCGGTCGAACGCCCGCTGCGGTCGGTCACCACCGCTCCCTCGGGTTTAGAGGGGGAAGGGTTTCCCGTCCGGCGGGCCTTTGCCGGAGTTGATCTGGCCGACCTCGATCCTTTCGTCCACATGGACCAGATGGGCGAGGTGGACTACGCCCCGGGGGAGCCCAAGGGCACCGCCTGGCATCCCCACCGGGGCTTCGAGACGGTTACCTACATGATCGACGGCCAGATGGCCCATCAGGACTCCAACGGCGGCGGTGGGCTCATCACCAACGGGGACACCCAGTGGATGACGGCGGGAGCCGGCATTCTGCACATCGAGACCCCGCCCGAGTACCTGGTGGCCAGCGGCGGCCTCTTCCACGGCTTCCAGCTGTGGGTGAACCTGCCGGCTGAGGACAAGATGGTGGCGCCCCGCTACCAGGACATCCGGGCCGGGGAGGTGGGCCTACTGACCTCGCCCGACGGAGGCGCTTTGGTCAGGGTCATAGCCGGGGACGTGGCCGGCCACGGGGGTCCGGGCGTGACCCACACCCCGATCACCCTCGTCCATGCCACCCTGAGCCCAGGGGCCTCGCTGAGCCTGCCATGGAGGGCGGACTTCAACGCTCTGGCCTATGTGATGGCCGGGCGCGGCCACTTCGGCCTAGCCCGCACCGACGTGCGCACCGGGCAGCTCGGTGTCTTCGGAGCGGGTGACACCCTGACCGTGTCGGCCTCGGCCCAACAGGACGGTTCCAGCCCGAATTTCGACGTCCTTCTCCTCGGCGGACGGCCCATCCGCCAGCCCGTGGTGGCCTACGGCCCCTTCGTCATGAACACCAAGGCTGAGATCGCCCAGGCCATGGACGACTTCCGAGCCGGTCGCCTGGGCACGGTCCCGGCCCAGTCGGCCTGACTCCTGGCCTCCTGGGCCCCCGGGTCTCAAGCCTCCAGAGCGTCGAGAACGCCGGCCCGCCAGCTTCGAAGGTCGGGGTAGTGATCGGCCGGGGTGTTCCCCAGCCTGACCGCGACCGCATCCAGGGCGGGGCAGATCACGATGCACTGACCGGTATACCCACTGGCCCAGAACGTCCCCCGTCCGTCCTCGACCACCCACCAGTGGGCTCCGTAGATGGACCCGTCCTCCAGATCGACCGAGCGGGCCCGGCGGCCGTGATCGACCCAGCCTTCAGGTAGAACCCGGGCCGACCCCCAGCGACCGTCGCGCAGGTACAGATAGCCGAACCGGGCCCAGTCCCGGGCCGTGGCATGGACGTAGCTCGACGCCACCCAGTGCCCGGCCGGGTCGAAGCCGAGCCGGGCCGAACCCATCCCGATGGGCTGGAACAGCATCGTTTCGGCAAAGGCGACCATCTCCGCCTCGCCCCCGACCAGCGCCCCGAGGGCGGCGGCCAAGAGGTTGCTGGTGCCACTGGAGTAGTTGAAGACCTGGCCCGGCCGATGTCGCAGCGGGCGGCCGGCGGCGTAGGCGACGACGTCGTCCTGGGCGGGTCCGTAGAGCATGGCGATGGTGTCGGATACCCGGTCGTCCACGTAGTCCTCGTTGAAGTCGATCCCGTCGCGCATCTCCAGCAACTGCTGGGTGGTGATGAGCCGGCGTCCGTCCTCGGCCGGCGCCGGGGTTCCCTCCACCGTCCAGGCGATCCCCTCCGGCGGCGCCTCCAGGACCAGGCGGCCCTCGGCTACCGGCCCCGCCAGCAGGGCGTGCAGGACGGACTTGGCCATGGACCAGGACAGCAACGGGGTGTCGGACGTGACCGGCTCAGGCGGCCGGTCGAAGTGGGGGAGGGCGCCGCCATAGCGCTCCGCCACCAGACGGCCGGCCTGGATCACCACCACCGCGTAGGTGTGGGCCAGCGGTCCTTCCTGGTCCATGGCCGCGTCCAGGAACGGCTCGAGGCCCTCCGGTGTCGATCCCTCGGCCCATCCAGCCGTGGGCCAGGCCAACCCCTCGGGCTGGGCCGGCAAAGGGACCAGGGGTGCGTCGGGGGAGAACCGGGGCGCGGGTTCACAACTCACAGTGGGCGATCCTTCCTCCTATGACGGTGCCCGTCACCCCGGCCCCGCCTCCGGCCGACACGGCCTCGGGCAGAGAACAGCCGAGGATGAACAGATCAGCCGGCCCTCCCACTTCGACCCGGCGCTCCCGGCGCAGGTCCATCGGGTCGCTGAGGAACCACCCGAGGGCGGTCCGCTCCTCGACCGCCTCTCCCGGGCCCACGGGCCGGCCCTCGGCGCTGTGGCGCTCGATGGCGGCCCGCATGGCCGTCCAGGGGTCGGCCGGGCCGAAAGGTGCATCGGTCCCCGCCGCCACCCGGACCCCGGCGTCGATGAGGGAGCGGGCCCGGTAGAGATGGGGTTGGTCGCCCGGCTCCACGTCGGATTGGTACTCCTCGCCCCGCTGGAGGACGAAGCCGGGATTGGTGACCACGGCCAGCCCCAGCCGGCCGATGGTTGCCACCGCCTCCTCCGGTATCACCGATCCGTGCTCGATGCGGTCCCCGGCCGTCGGACCGGCGTCGCTCAGGGCGGCCATGGTCAGGAAAAGCTGCGCCCGGGTCACGCAGTGGACCGCCACCGGCCGTCCGTCCTGATGGACCCGCCGGAAGCGGTGGGCCAGTTCCTCCAGTGCGGGCAGGGAGTCATCGTCGAGCAGGAACTTGGCCGGCCCCCAGGCCAGGCTCCCGCCTTCCCATCCGGGGCCGGCGCCGTCGGTCGGGGCCATGACCACCAGGCGCTGAGCCAGGTGCCCCGACGCCCGCTGATCCGCCAGCCACTGAATTGTGGCCGGGCTGGGCTCCGGTCCGGCCTCGGTGAACCCGGTGACCCCGGACCGGGCGGCCCGGGCGCCTACCTCGGTCAGATCGATCGGAGCCGGGTGGATCCGGCCGGCCAACCAGTCGTCCATGCGGAAGAGCCGGCCCGTCGGTCGGTCCTCACCGTCCCGCTCCAAGCCGGCGTGGTGAGGCAGGTCGGCGCCCAGGGCGGCCAGGCCGGCGCTGTTCAGAATCCACATCGCGCCCGAACGGTGTTGCACCCGGACCGGCCGGCCGGGGGCGAGTTGGTCCAGGACGTCCCGGTCCAGGGGCCCGGCCACCGACTCGTGATAGCCGACAGCCCGGATCCAGCCCGATCCGGGCCGGTCCAGGGCCCGGGCCAAACCGTCCCGGTCCCTGACCGCCGGCGGGCCGGCCTGGACCGAAGCCAGAGCGGCGGCCGCGGCCCGGAGGTGGACGTGGTGGTCGTGGAGACCGGGCAGGATCACCCCCCCGGCGGCGTCCAGGGTCTCATCGCCCGGATCGGCGGTGCTGACGCCGCCCCGATGGGGGTGGATGCCCACCACCCGACCGGCTCGGGTGGCGACGTCGACGGCCGGGCCGCCTTCGGCCAGGCGGCCATTGGTGATGACCAGTGATCCGCCGGCGTTACTCTCGCCCGGGTGAGTCCCGAGCCCGCCCACCCGGTCCGTCATGGCCACATTCTGGCTCTGGCCTGTCTGGCCCAGTTCATGGTTGTGCTGGACGTATCCATCGTCAACGTGGCGCTGCCGTCCATACGGAGCGACCTCCACTTTTCCGCATCCGGGTTGCAGTGGGTCGTAAACGCCTATGTGCTGACCTTCGCCGGGTTCCTCCTCCTGGGCGGACGGGCCGCCGACCTGTTCGGCCGCCGGCGCATCTTCGTGCTCGGTCTGGGCCTCTTCTCCCTGGCCAGCCTGGCCGGCGGCTTGGCCGACAGCCCCAACATGCTCACCGCCGCCCGCGCCGCTCAGGGCCTCGGCGGAGCCATCCTGTCCCCGGCCACCCTCACCATCATCATGACGACCTTCGATGAGGGCGCGGCCCGGAACCGGGCCCTGGGCACGTGGAGCTCGGTGGCCGGCGCCGGGGGGGCCGCCGGGGGAATCCTGGGCGGCGTGCTGACCAACTATCTGTCCTGGCGGTGGGTCCTGTTCGTCAATGTCCCCATCGGCGCCGTGGCCATCGCCGCCGGGCTGGCCTATCTGACCGAGGGGCGCCGGCCCACCCAGGCCCGCAGCCTCGACGTGGCCGGAGCCATTACCGTCACCGCCGGCCTGGCGGCCCTGGTCTACGCCATAGTCGACACGGCCAGCGTCCCGTGGGGTTCGGCCCGGACCCTCGGCGTCCTCGGCGTGGCTGTGGTGCTGCTGGGGGCCTTCGTGGTGATCCAGGTGCGTTCGGCCGCCCCCCTGGTCCCCCTGGCGTTGTTCCGCAGCCGGACGCTGGCCGCCGCCAACGTGGTCATGTTGCTGACCGGGGCCATCTTCTTCTCCTTTTGGTACTTCCTCTCCCTCTACATGCAGAGTGTGCTCGGTTACAGCTCGCTCAAGGCCGGCCTGGCCTTCCTGCCCATGGCGGTCAGCATCATCCTCGGCGCCCAGATCAGTTCGAGGGTGATGGGGCGCCTCGGTGCCCGACCCATCCTGGTGGCGGGCATCCTGATGTCCGCCGGGGGCTTCTTCTGGATGGGGCACCTGGGTCTGCACAGCCACTACACCAGCGCCCTCCTGGTTCCGGGCATCCTGGTCTCGGTGGGCGTGGGCCTGTGCTTCACGCCGCTGGCGGCGGTGGCCACCTCCGGAGTGCACTACACCCAGGCCGGGTTGGCCTCCGGCCTCCTCAACACCTCGAGACAGGTGGGTGGCTCCATCGGCCTGGCCGCTCTGGCCACCTTGGCTGCCGATCGGACCAACGCCCTGGTCCGGGGCGGAGCGGCCTCCGCCCTCGTCCACGGAGCCCAGCCCGCCCTGGTGGGCCGGGCCCTGACGTCCGGCTATGACCGGGCCTTTCTGGTCGGCGCCGTGGTCAGCCTGGTGGCTGCTGCCGTCGGCCTCACCATCCCCGACATCCGCCGCCGGGACCCGGCGGCCGAGCCGGCTCGGACCGCGGTCGGGGCCCCCACACCGGTAGGAGTAATGGAATGAAGATCCCCCGTTCGGCCCGCAAGCCCGCCGCCCTGGTCGGGGCGCTGGCCACCATGGCCGGCGTGTGGTGGTTCGCCCTGCGCCCCCGCCGCAACCGGCGCTGAGCCCAGTGGAGGCGGCCTTCTTCACCCGACGTGCCGACCAGCTGGTTCCATCCCCGGACGCCCGCAGCCCCTGGTCCGACCAGATGCTGCACGGGCGGTTGCTGGCCGCTCTGGCCGCCCGAGCCGTGGAGGACAGTGAGGTGGGGGAGGGAATGATCCCGGTCCGCCTGACCGTCGATCTGTTCCGGGCCGCTCCCATGTCCCCCGTGACCATCTCCACCGAGGTGGTGCGGGACGGGCACCGGGTGAAGGTGGCCGAGGTCGGTATCTTCTGCGAGGGTCGGGAGGTGGCCCGGGCCAGCGCCCTGATGATGCGCGGCGGCCCGCCGGTGGCGGGGCGGGTCTGGGGCCCGGAGGCATGGGAGGTTCCTGACCCCGAGGCGCTGCCCGAGCCGCCGGACCCGCTCGACGGCCGACGCTTTCCCATGGACATCCGCATGGTCGGTTCGGGCGGCTTCGGAACCTACGCCCGCAAGCGGGCCTGGGTACGCGAGGTCAGGGAGCTGGTGGAGGGCGAGCTCCCGAGCCCGTTCGTGCGGGCAGCCGGCGCCGCCGACTTGGCCAACCCGCTGTCCAACTCCGGTGATGCCGGCCTCGGATTCATCAACGGTGATCTGTCCGTATATCTGGCCCGGCTCCCGGAAGGGGAGTGGCTTGGCCTCGACGTCACGACCCACATCAGCGACGGGGCGGTGTCGGTCGGGGCCTGCGATCTGTACGACCGGTACGGCCGGATCGGGACGGCCACGGTGGCCTCGGTGGCCAACCCCCGCCTCGGCTTCTGAATCTCCCGCCACCGCGGACGGGGGCCACCGGAGCCTTGCATACTTCAGGCATGGTCTCTCTGGAGCGCTTCAGCTGGGCCGGTTCGGTGGTGGTGGTGACGGGTGCCTCCAGCGGCATCGGCCGGGCGGTGGCGGAGGCAGCCGGCGGCCGGGGCGCCCGGGTGGCGCTTCTGGCCCGCCACCAGGCCGACCTGGATGCCGTCGTCTCGGCCAGTCCGGAGCTGGCCCGCGCCGGTCTGGCGGTGGCCGCCGACGTGTCCGACCGGGCCGGCCTGGAGACAGCCCTGGCCGGGGTCGAGGACGAACTGGGTCCGGTAGACGTCTTGGTGGCTAATGCCGGGAGCGGGGCCTACGGTCGCTTCGCGGAGATGGAGATGGCCGACTTGGAGCGGATGGTGGCGGTCAATTTCCTCGGGACCGCATACGCCATGCGGGCGGTGCTCCCCGGCATGATCGAGCGGGGCCGGGGGCGGGTATGTGTGGTGGCCTCGGTGGCCGGCCGTTTCGGACCGCCGTTGGAGGCCGCCTACGGAGCTACCAAGTTCGCCCAGGTGGGACTGGCCGAGGCCGTTTCGGTGGAGGTAGCTCCGAAGGGAGTCGGGGTCTCTATCGTGGACCCGGGAGCGGTGGCAACCGGCTTCTTCGCCGCCCGCGGTCACGCTTATGCCCGGTCCTTCCCCAAGCCGATCCCACCGGCCCGGGTGGCCGCCACCGTGGTCAGAGCGGTGGAGACAGGACGGGGCGAGTTCTTCGTACCCGGCCCCTTCCGGGCGGCCCTGGCGGTGCGCCACCTCGTCCCCCGTCTGTACGGCTGGGGGACGGCCCGCAGCTACCGCGGGGAGCTCTAGACCGCCGGTGCGACCGCCGTCACCACAACGGTCCGGTAGGTGGTGGTGAGTGACCCGCCCCACTGATCCTCGATTAGGCGGTCGACGGCGGCCAGTAGGGGACCCCTAAGAGCAGGGTCCATGGTCTGGTGATCGCTGTGGGTCAGCAGATGGTCGTGCCAGTGGGCCGTCGTGTAGGTGGCCGGCCAGCGGAACTCGGCCTGCTCGATGCGCTCGAACCCGGCCTCAGCCAATCCGCCGGCAGCCACCCCGAAGCGGTCATCGGCCCCCAGGCCGAGGACGATGGAGTGCCCGTCCAGGCCAGGGGCCAGCTCGGAGTACACGGCGGCCAACGCCCCGCCCACCTCGGGGGGATGAAGCGCCCAGTTCCAGAACAGACCGATCCGGGCGCCCGGATGCAGCAACCCGACGGCCTTGACTGCCCCGGCCACCGGATCCACCCAGTGCCAGGCCTGACCGGCCACCAGCAGGTCGAAGGCGCGACCGGCCGGATCCCATTCCTCCAGGCGGCCCGCCTCCACCGTCAGACCCGATCGGCGGGCGTAGTCCGCCATACGGGGGTCGGGTTCGATCCCGGTGACCTGGCAGCCCCGCTCTCGGAAGAGCCGGCTGACGATGCCCGTTCCGCATCCCACGTCGAGCACGTCCCGGGCCCCGTCGGCCAGCAGACGGTCGATCAGGGCATCTGGGTAAGAGGGCCGGGTCCGGTCGTAGAGGCCGGGATCGGCGCCAAAGGACATGGCCCGTCGGCGATCCTCGTGCAGCATCCGACGTTGGCCTCCGCCCGACCCCGACCCCGGCCTCAGTCGACCCGCGCCGTGGCGTACCCGGAAAAGACCTCGGTGCCGTCCTGGTTGACGGTGCGCACGGTCAGATCGACGACCTTGCGGCCGTCCTCCTCCCTGACCTCGTCCACCGTGGCCGTAGCGGTGAGGGTGTCCCCGGGCCAGACCTGGGAGGTGAAGCGGCCTCCGTACCGGGTCAGGCGGGCGTCCCCTACGTAGTCCGTGAGCAGGCGGCCGGTCATGCCCATGGTCAACATGCCGTGGGCGAAGACGGTGGGATAGCCGGCCGCCTTGGTGGCAAAGACCTCATCGGTGTGCAGAGGGTTGTAGTCCCCCGAGGCCCCGGCGTACTGGACGATCTGAGTGCGGGACAGGTTCTCGACTATCACCGACTCGTACTTGTCACCGGGCTTGAGCTCGTTTGCGTTGAGCGCCATCAGGACTCCACCACCCTTTCGGTACGCACTCCGACGCCGCGAGCCGTGACCACCAGCTCCCCGCCCTGGTCCCGGTACTCGGTGATGCTCTCGCTGAAGACCAGCTTGCCGGCCCGCCGGCCCTCCTTCTCCCAAGTCTTGCCCGGCTTGGCGGTAGGGGTGAGCACGTCTCCGGCCCGGAGGGGCCGGTGGTACTCGTAGTGCTGCTCGGCGTGCAGGCCGGTCCCGCCGCCTCCACCGCCGCCACCGCTCCCACCGCCGCCACCGCTGGCACCGCTGCCATCGCTGCCACCGCCACCAGGACGTTCCCGGCGGGCCCCGCTGGGCTCCTTGGCCGAGCCGAACCAAGGTTGTCCGATCTTGGGTCGCAGTCCGTAGTCGGGATCGAACTGGGCGCTGGCCTGGACGAAGGTCGGCGGGGCGATGATGCCGCCCGCCTCAGTGGCCTGGGCCTGATCCTCATCGTGATAGACGGGGTTGGGGTCGCCCACGGAACGGGCGAACATCATGATGTGCCCGGCTTCGACCGGGAATCGCTTGGCGGCCATGTTGGTCTCAGCTCCCGGATCGGGCCTGATGGGCGGCGGCTCGGGCGGCGGCCCGCTCCCCGGTCATGGCCACGTTGGGCTCGGCCTTGGCCACCAGGTCGGGGACGACCTTGCCCAGCTCGGCGGGATCCCAGCGGTCGCCCTTATCGGCGGAGGGGCCGGCGTGCCAGCCCTCGGCCACGCTGATGCGCCCGCCGGCCACGTTGAAGACCCGCCCGGTCACGTCCTTGGACTCCGGGCTGCCCAGCCACACCACCAGAGGGGCGATGTTGTCCGGATGGGACGCGTTGAACTCCTCGGGTTTGGGCTGAGGCCGGTTGGGGTTGAGGTTTTCCGTCATGCGGGTGAGGGCGCCCGGGGCGATTGCGTTGACGGTGACCCCGTAGCGGGCCAACTCCATGGCGGCGATGATGGTGAAGCTGGCGATGCCGGCTTTGGCCGCCCCGTAGTTGGCCTGGCCGACGTTGCCGTAGATGCCCGAGGACGAACTGGTGTTGATCAGCCTGGCGTCGTTGGTCTCCCCGGCCTTGGACCGCTCCCGCCAGTAGGCGGCCGCCCACCGGGAGGGGGCGAAGGTGCCCCGGAGGTGGACCTTGATGACGGAGTCCCACTCCTCGATGGTCATGTTGGTGAGCATCCGGTCCCGCAGGAT
>Ga0307374_10001296_pt1 | contig 46395 bp, 59 predicted proteins | sample OX3MG_FD_202532 | JGI IMG/M metagenome (GOLD analysis project Ga0307374, IMG submission 202532) | Soil microbial communities from Risofladan, Vaasa, Finland - OX-3 | ecosystem: Environmental > Terrestrial > Soil > Coastal area > Acid sulfate soil | place: Finland: Risofladan, Vaasa | collected...
ATCAGAGGTCCCCGTCGCGAACGAGACCCGGTTCCCGGCCCAACAGGTCGTCGCCTCCGAATACCACCGACCGCCGGCTGGCGGCGGCGTCCCTTCCGCCCTCTCGGACTCAGAGACTGGGTCGTTCACGTAGGGGACCACCGCTCCATCCTGCGCTCACCGCTCCGGCTTGGCAAGACCATGGTCTCTGCGGCCAGCCCGGGAGAATCCACAGCCCCGCCGAGTTTTCCATCCGCTGTCCCCGAACCCCTCTCCCCAATTACTACTACTACTTGTTCACTCGCCTTCGGCTCCCGCATGCTCCCATTAGCGACAGCCACTTGCGGCGCCGAAGGTTTCCACGGCTATAGGGTGGCCCGAGGGCCGGATCGGTTCGATGAGGTTCCGAGACAGCTGACCCATCTTTTTAAGAGCCCATTTCTGACCGGTCAGCTGCCGCGGCCCCAAATGTGACCGCGTTCAACAGATCCGCCGGAGCCCCTCTTTACAAGTCCTTTACGACCTCCCGCCCCTCCTTGGCACGCCTTTGACGCCCACGCTGGGAGCCTGGGGACATGGCAGACTTGATAGCAGCTCTGGGCACGGTGCTCTTCGCGGTGTTGGGTCTAGCGGCGATCCGCTGGCTGGAACGGGTCTGATGGTCGTTCACATTGCCTTGTTGGGGTTGGCGGTGGCCCTGTTTATCTATCTCGGGTTTGCCATGTTCAAGCCGGAGGCATTCTGAGTGGGTCACTTTCTGATCACCTGCCTGGCACTGGTGGTGGTGCTCGGGCTGGCGTGGCGTCTCCTGGGCGCCTACCTGGTGGCGGTCCACACCGGTCGAGTCAAATGGTTCTCTTTTGCGGAACGCCCTATCTACAAGCTTTTGGGGGTGAAGTCGGACCAGGAACAGAGCTGGCAGCGGTATGCCACCTCCTTGGTCATATTCTCCGGAGTCTCGATCCTGGCCACCTACTTGGTGCTGCGTCTCCAGTCAGAGCTGCCATTCAACCCCCAACACCTGGGAGCCGTGCCGGCTGCCCTTAGCTGGAACACCGCAGTCTCGTTCGTCACCAACACCAACTGGCAGAACTATGCCGGTGAGACGACCATGTCGTCCCTCAGTCAGATGGTGGCTCTGCAGGTGCAGCAGTTCGTCTCTGCGGCCGTGGGGATGGCCGTCGCAATTGCTCTGGTTCGCGGCTTCGCGCGTCGCGGCGAGCAGACGATCGGTAACTTCTGGGTCGACACGGTGCGGGGCTCTCTCTATGTGCTGCTCCCGATCGCCTTCCTTGCGGGCCTCATCTACGTAGCCCAAGGGGCGGCGCAGACGCTGAACGGTCCCGCGCTAGTTCACGACTCACTCAACGGGGTGACCCAGCTCATCCCACTGGGTCCCGTCGGCTTCATGGAGGCGATCAAGCAACTAGGCACAAATGGGGGCGGATTCTACAACACCAACAGCGCGGTTCCATTTGAGAACCCTACGGCGCTGACCAACTTCCTCTCCATCGCGCTGGTGCTGGCCATTCCCGTGGCGTTGACCTACACCTTTGGCAAGATGGTTGGCTCCCTGCGCCAGGGAGTGGCCCTGCTCGCCGCGATGGTGGTCATCTTCGGGATCTGGACCTCTTTCACCGCCTTCGCCGAGGCGCAGCCGAACCCGGCTGTGGCTGCAGCTGGCCTGACCAGGCAGCCCACCGGCAACATGGAAGGGAAAGAGGTCCGCTTCAGTAGTTTGAACTCCGCTCTGTTCGGAGTCGCCTCCACCCAGACGTCGACCGGGTCGGCCGACTCAGCGTACGACTCCTTCAACCCCATGGGGGGCTTTGGACTGCTGACCGGGATGATGCTCGGTGAGGTCACCCCAGGCGGAGTTGGCAGCGGCCTTTACACGATCCTCCTCGACGCGATCGTGGCGGTGTTCATTGGGGGTTTGATGATCGGCCGAACCCCCGAGTACCTGGGCAAGAAGATCCAGGCCCGGGAGGTCAAGCTGGCCAGCCTGGGAGTCCTAATCATGCCCGTCACGGTCCTTGTGGTCACCGGGATAGCCACCGCGCTGCCGGTGGGGCGAGCGGGGGCCTTCAACTCCGGTCCGCACGGCTTCACCGAGATCCTCTATGCGCTGACCTCTCAGGGGAACAACAACGGATCGGCCTTCGGTGGGCTGAACGGCAACACCATCTTCTACAACGTGATCGGCGGCATAGACATGCTGATCGGGCGCTTCGGAATCATGATCCCGGTCCTGGCGCTGGCAGGTGCACTAGCCGCTAAGCAGGTTGTTCCAGCCTCCTCCGGGACCTTCCGCACCGACAATCCCATGTTTGTCGTGCTCCTCTTGGGGGTGATCCTGATAGTCGGGGGGCTCACCTTCTTCCCCGCGGTGTCGTTGGGACCGCTGGTCGAGCAGCTCAGCCACGGGAGGTTCTTCTGATGGGCGTCACCTCTCCGCTGTCCGCGCCGCCGACCCCCGATTCCGGACCAAGGTCAACGGCCAAGGCTCGACGCCTCTTCGACGGCCCCATCCTCCGGCAGGCGCTGATCGCTTCTGTGGTGAAGCTGGACCCCAGGGTCCAGCTTCGCAACCCGGTCATGTCCGTGGTGCTGGTCGGTACCGTCGTCACCTTCCTGGAGGCGATATTTCATCCCAGCGTCTTCAGCTGGAGCATCACCTTCTGGCTCTTCCTCACCGTGATCTTCGCCAACTTCGCAGAGGCGGTTGCGGAGGGCCGCGGCAAGGCTCAGGCGGACACCTTGCGCAGGATGCGGTCAGACACGCAAGCCCGTCGGGTCACCGGGGCTGGAACTGAGGAGACAGTCACCTCCGCTGACCTTCACCGAGGCGACTTGGTCGTCTGCGAGGCCGGGGACCTCATCCCCTCGGACGGGGAGATAACCGAGGGGATAGCGTCCGTCGATGAGTCAGCAATCACCGGTGAGTCGGCGCCCGTCATCCGCGAGTCCGGCGGCGACCGGTCCGCGGTCACCGGTGGCACCAAGGTCCTGTCGGACCGGATCGTGGTTCAGATCACCGCGGAACGCGGGAATACGTTCATGGACCGGATGATCGCGCTGGTGGAGGGAGCCAATCGACAGAGAACCCCCAACGAGATCGCGCTCACCATTCTCTTGGCGGCGCTCACCATCGTTTTTCTCCCGGTCGTGGTGAGCCTCTATCCCTTCGCGAAGTACGCGGGAGGATCAGTCTCGGTGGTCATTCTGGTGGCGCTGCTGGTCTGCCTCATCCCGACCACCATCGGCGCCTTGCTGTCCGCCATCGGGATAGCCGGAATGGACCGCATGGTGCAACGCAACGTGCTGGCAATGAGCGGGCGAGCGGTGGAGGCGGCTGGGGATGTCCAGACTCTCCTCCTGGACAAAACCGGCACGATCACGCTGGGAAACCGGATGGCCTCCGCATTCATTCCGGTAGGGGGGCATCGTGATCGCGACCTTGCTCAGGCGGCCCTGCTCTCTTCGTTGGCGGACGAGACCCCCGAGGGTCGATCGATCGTGGCCTTCGCCCGTGACCGGTTCGAGATCTCCGACAGCGCGCCCACCGCCGAGAGCACCTTCGTTCCCTTTTCGGCCGCCACCAGGATGTCAGGCCTCGACGTCGGCGACCGCAAGATTCGCAAGGGCGCCGCCGAAGCGGTTCGCCGCTGGGCGGAGGAGCGCGGCGGAACTCCGCCTTTGGAGTTGAGGGAGGTGGTCAACCGGATCGCGGAGGCCGGATCAACCCCGCTGGTGGTCGCGGATGGTGGCGACCTGCTCGGAGTCATCGAGCTGAAGGATGTCATCAAGCCCGGCATCGCCGAGCGCTTCGCGGAGCTCCGGAAGGCCGGCATCAGAACAGTGATGATCACGGGCGACAACCCCCTCACCGCGGCCGCCATCGCCCGCGAGGCCGGAGTCGACGACTTTCTCGCAGAGGCGACCCCTGAGACCAAGATGGCACTTATCCGGCAGGAGCAATCCGGCGGAAAGCTGGTCGCCATGACTGGCGACGGCACCAACGACGCGCCCGCTCTCGCTCAGGCCGACGTGGGTGTGGCCATGAACACCGGGACCACCGCCGCCAAGGAGGCCGGAAACATGGTGGACCTTGACTCCAATCCCACCAAGCTGATCGAGGTGGTGGAGGTCGGCAAACAGCTTCTGATCACCCGAGGCGCACTCACGACATTCTCCATCGCCAACGATGTGGCCAAGTACTTCGCCATCATCCCGGCACTGTTTGCGGCCACCTACCCCCAGCTGGAGGCGCTCAACATCATGCGCCTGCACAGTCCGCAGAGCGCCGTTTTGTCGGCGGTCATATTCAACGCCCTGGTGATCGTGGCGCTGATCCCCCTGGCGCTGCGCGGGGTGCGGTGGCGGCCCTCCGGGGCCGCTTCCGTGCTGCGCCGCAACGTCCTCATCTACGGCGCCGGCGGGATCATCACCCCCTTCATAGGGATCAAGCTAATAGACCTCCTCTTGACCGCCATCCACCTCTACTGACACCAAGGAGTCGTCTGCAGATGCTAGCCCAACTGCGCGGAGCGATCGTTCTATCCCTGATTGCCATAGTCCTGTTCGGGGTGGGCTATCCGTTGGCAGGGACGGCAGTCTCCCAGCTGCTCTTCAATCACCAGGCGAACGGCTCCTTGGTCAAAGGAGGCTCTACCCTGGTCGGTCAGAGCTGGTCCAGCCCAGACTGGTTCCACGGAAGACCCGACGCTGATAACCCACTGGTCGCCAACCGCAAGCCCGGCTCATCCGGCGCATCCAACCTCGGACCCAGATCGGAGGCGCTCGTCCAGCAAACCCGCAAGCTCATCGCCTACTGGCACAGTCAAGGGGTTAATCCGACCACCGACCTGGTAACCACCTCGGCAAGCGGGTACGACCCGGACATCACCCCCGCCGACGCCCTGGCGCAGATTCCCATGGTCTCCCGGGCGACCGGCATTTCGCCGGCCCGGCTGCGAGAGTTGATCAGACGCGAAACCCAGGGTCCGGAACTTGGGTTCCTGGGGCCATCCTACATTGACGTCCTCCAGCTCAACCAGGCACTGGCTGCGATGCGCTGAGCGGCTGCGGCAGCAGCTCTCCGCCCAAGATGTGAATGTCGGTGTCCCGTGCCAACCGGATCACCTCTAGCGCCACCGGCTTCTCCCAAGGCATCCGGCGGCGCACCCTGGGCGCCGGCATGATGATAGTCGTCACCTGATGCGTCTCCGCCCATCCGACCAGGGACCGTGCCACCCCGCCCTGGTCTTGGATAGGCACCAGGCTCACCCCCTGGGCGGCTGCCAATTTGGACAGCTCCTCTATGGCCCCAGACTCGGCACGCTCTGGTCGGGGGGCCACGACGGTGACCAACACCACTACGGCATCTTCTCGCCGAGCCATCCGAATGCCGGCCTCAAGCAGCTTCCTGGCCAGCTCCACCCGCTGAGGGCGGAGCGCCACCGCGATGCGCTCCCGAACGGCCCACACTGTGTGGATCGCGTTGCTGGTGATATAGCGCTGGAGCCGCTGCTCGGTGTGAGACGCCACGCGCCGCAGCGCTGCCGCACGCAGCTCCTCCAGCAGCTCTTCCTGGAAAACACTGAGCGCCGCCGCTACCTCGGAGGAGGAGACGACCCAGGCGGACCGCACCCGCTCCCGCAGTTCAAGGGGTGGAATATCGACCAACTCGATTTCTTCAGCGCCGTCGAGCGCCGAGTCCGGGATCACCGAGGATCGTCCGTCGGAGTCGTCGCGGAAAGGCTCAAAGACCTCCCGCGCGACCTCGAATCCCGGCAGGTCGATGACCCCCAGTGTCCCGACCACATTGATCCCAGATTCCAGCAGTAGGCTGACCTGTTCGTGCCGGGAAACGTGAGTTGCAAGATCTGAGACCGCCAGGTCGTCAACGCAGACAACACTGGGATTCCGCCGCAGCACCGCATCGACATCAAGCCCGCCGGTGGGCAGTGCCGGGACCACTCGCAAACCGGATAGGAGGAGCTGCACCGACAGTCGATTGCGACCCCCTGTTGCCGCAACCACGACCTCGGCTCCCCGCCGCTGGCGGCGGCCGGCCTCCTCAAGCATCCGGGTGGTCTTCCCGACGCCAGGGGCGTAACCCAAATAGACGCGCAGGAGCCCTTTCACCCCCCGGCCCACTTCGGCATCTAAGTAGACCTCAGGATCCAGGCGTCGGTCGAGAGCGGCTCCCGATTTGGTGCCCAGCCGCCTGCCAATCACGTGGAGGTGCCGCTCGCCTAGTGCCTCCAGCAGGTGGACCACGAGTGCCTGCTGCCGGCCGCCCACCCTGGTTCCGGTAGGCGCCGCCACCACTAGATGGGTCGCCCCGGATCTGTCAAGCTCCGCAGCTATTCGTTCCAGGGAGCCGACGGCCGGACAGCGGCGAAACTCCACACCGAGGTCCTGCGCCAGAGCTTCTGCTGAGGTCAAGGCGACCTCTCCGTCGGAACCCTCCTCCAGAGCCAGGACGGTAACCGCCGCGGAGAGTCGTCTGCCCATCCTGACTCCCCTGCGGATGAGGCCCTGGGCGGTATGGTCGGGCCGCGCCAGAATCATCACCCGGTCATAGGAAGAGGGCGCTGCGGCCGAGGACCACTGGGCTCGCTGATGCTGGACGGTATAAAGCAGAGCCAGCTCGCGCAGAGCAGTCAGGTTCCCCTCGCGGAAGAAGCTCTGCAGCGCAACTTCCACGCGCTCAGCTGGGTAGACATTCCCGTGCCGCATGCGTTTGCGCAGCGCTTCCGGGGTTATGTCGGCCAGCCGCAGCTCCCTGGCGGAGTCCAGCACCGAGTCCGGGACCGACTCCCGCACCGCCACGCCAGTCACCTGCTCGACCACGTCTCTCAAACTTTCAATGTGCTGTATGTTCACGGTGGTCCAGACATCAATCCCCGCGGCCAGGATCGCCTCCACATCCTGCCAGCGCTTCTTGTGACGACTCCCGTCCACGTTGGTGTGGGCCAATTCGTCGACCAACGCCAGCTGGGGCCGCCGCGCCAGCACCGCGGCGAGGTTCATCTCCTCCAGGCTGATTCCCCGGTGGGCCATCACCTGGGGCGGTATCCGTTCCAACCCGACGGCCGCGTTCTCAGTAAGCGGCCTGCCGTAGGTCTGCACCCACGCCAGCACCACGTCGGTGCCTTCACCGAGCTCGCGATGCGCCTCCTCAAGCATGGTGTAGGTCTTGCCCACCCCTGGGGCTGACCCGAGAAACACCGTCAACGCACCGACGCTAGCCTGCACCAAGAGACTGCCTTGCTAAGCCGCGCGCTGAGGAATTTCGTCTCTTGCGACGGCAGAGCTGGAGCCGTTGCCGCACCGAAACCGGACCTGGGCTCTTGATACCATCCGACTACAAACTCTAGTGAGATCCATCCACCGATCCGAATTCTCGGCCCCGGGTCCCGGACGTGGCTCCAGCAGGACGCCGAACGCCAGCCCCGCGCGGGCCATCTGGGGAAGCCTAGCCACTGTCATCGGTCTAGTGCTCCTCACCGTCGGTCTGGTACACCTTGGCGTTCCTCGGCAACCCCAGGCGTACAGCTTCTTGTACCTGGCGGTCGTAGCCGTGGCCGCCGGCGCCGTCGGATTTTCAGCAGCGCTGGCGGGTTCGGTCGCCTCGGCCATCCTGGTCGACTTCTACTTTCTACCGCCTGTGGGCCACCTCACCATCTACTCTACAAATCAGACGGTCGGCTGGATCATCTTTCTTTTGGTGTGCCTAGGAGTCGCCGCCCTGGCTACCACCCGCCGGCGCCACCTGCTCGCGCTCCAGTCGATTGCCGGTGAGTTGGAGCAGCGCAACCTCACGCTGAAGCGGTCCGAGGTTGCCCTTGAGCAGAGCCTGGAGGCCCGGACCGAACTGGCTCGCACCGAGGCGGCCCTGGCGGCAACCAGACGCGCCGAGACCTTCCGGCGTGACTTACTGGCCACTGTCAGCCACGAGCTCAGGACCCCGCTCTCAGCGCTGCTCGGCTACAGCACGGCACTCGCAGAACACTCCCAAGCCGAGCGCCAAGGGCTGGAAGAGTACCCCGCCTTGATCGCCGCGGAGGCGCGGCGAATCGACCGGCTCATCGGAGACCTGCTCGAAATGGCGAGGATTGAGAGCGGCCAGCTCCAAGTGGAAAGTCAGGTGATCGACCTGGGGGAAGCGGCCAGGGAAGCTGCCCTGAGATGGGCCCAGAAGCTAGACGTGACCGTGTCCGCCCCCAGCACCCCAGTGCTGGTCTTTGCCGACTGGGACCGCGTCCAGCAGATTCTGGACAATGCCTTGCGGAACGTCACCGTCCATGCCGACATCGGCAGTGCCGAGGTGCTTGTGAACTCCCCTTCTGGCTCCCGGCGAACCGCTGCCGAGTGCCTGGTCCGAGACCGCGGCGTGGGCATTCCCTTGGAGGTTCGAACCAGGCTCTTCGAGCGCTACTCAGCAGCCGGGAAGACCGGTGGGCTGGGACTCGGGCTGGCCCTCAGCAGAGGCCTTGCTGAAGCGATGGGCGGGGCTCTGTGGATCGACAACCCCACCAACGGGGGAACTGAACTGCATCTGCTGGTGCCGCTTGCTCCGTCGGCGGCCCAGGAAACCGCCTCCCCGACAAAAGTAGCGCGATGAGCGGATCCGCCGCCCTCAATGCCAGCATCCTGGTGGTGGAGGATGATCCGGGGACTGGGCGATTTTTGAGCGACACCCTGACCAGCGGAGGCTACCGAGTCGCCAAGGTAGCGGACGGTCGAGGAGCGATGAATGCGCTGGGCCAGGCTCATTTCGACCTCGTGATCCTGGACCTTGGGCTGCCCGACATGGACGGTATGGATCTGCTCCGCACCATCCGCCAGTGGGACCAGATGCCACTGATCCTGGTCGTGAGCGCCAGGGGACAGGAGGCCGACAAGGTGTCGGCGCTGCGCGCCGGAGCCGACGACTACCTGGCCAAGCCGTTTGGGACCCAGGAACTACTGGCGCGGGTGGAGGCACGTCTGCGGCGACAGGAACAGGACCCTGTCGAGATGACGCTGGAGCTGGGCTCCCTGAGGATCGAGCTGGGCGCCAACCAGATCATTTTGAGAGGAGCGCGGGTACGTCTCACCCCAATGGAAAAGGGCGTCCTTCAGGACCTCATGCGCCATCGGGGCAGGGTCAGGAGCCATCGAGAGATCCTGAACGCCGTCTGGGGACCAGGGTTCACCTCCGAGCACGCTTATGTCCGCACCATTGTTCAGCGCTTGCGAGCCAAACTCGAACTCCAACCCGACGCCCCGGATTGGATAGTGACCGTCCCTGGGGTGGGATACCTGTTCCAGACGGCGCCGGAGCGGCCTCCCGTCGATCAGCCTCCGAGGTAGGACATCTCCACCTTGGGCCCGTCCGAGGAAGGCTTCCACTCGGCTCTCTCCTCCGAGTAACGGTCACGCCGATTGCCCCACAAAGCCCCGATCTCAGCGGCGACGGCAGCGTCGTCTCCGCCTCCTCTGAGCACCGGCCGGAGGTCCAGCCCACCCCTGGAAAAGAGACAGGTATGCAGCTTTCCGTCCGCGGACAGTCGAAGCCTGGTGCAGCTCTGGCAGAAAGGCGCCGTCACCGAGGTGATCATCCCCAGCTCTCCTGCGCCGTCAAGGTAGCGGTATCGACTGGCGACCTCGCCGGGGTAGCCCGCTGGTATCTCCTCGAGTGGCCACCGCTGCCCGATCGTCTTCACCAGTTCAGCGGCTGGGACCACCTGCTCCAACATCCATCCGTGGCTCTCACCGACATCCATGTACTCAATGAGCCTCAAGGCGTGCCCACGGGCCCGGGCAAACTCCGCCAGAGCCAGAATCCCTCGCTCGTTCACCCCTCGCTGGACGACCGCATTCAGCTTGATTGGAAGAAGCCCCGCGGCCGCAGCCGCGTCGATGCCTGAGATCACCTCGGCCAGTTCGACGCCGACCCCATTCATAAGACGGAAGGTCTCCTCGTCCACCGAGTCCAGGCTGACGGTGACCCTCTTGAGCCCGGCAGCGGCAAGATCGCTGGCGTAGCGGGCGAGAAGGGCCCCGTTGGTCGTCATGGCCAGGTCCTCGACCCCATCAATGGCCGCCAGCTGCTCGACCAAGCGCGGGAGGTCGCGCCTCAGCAGCGGCTCTCCCCCAGTGATGCGCACCTTGCGCACCCCAAAGTCAGACGCGATCCTGACGACCTTTGCTATCTCCTCGAAGCTCAGTACGTCCGCGCGCGGCAAGAACTTGAATCCCGGCCCAAAGGTCTCCCGGGGCATGCAGTATCCGCAGCGGAAATTGCACCGATCAGTGACCGAAACCCGCAGGTCCCGAAGGGGACGTCCCAGCCGATCCCGAACGTCTTGCATCGCGCTTGATCCTACGCCGATCCCGAACTCAACCAGCCGGGAGCGGCTGGCGTCAGGACGCCAACGCTCCCCGGATGGATTCCCGAACGGACCCCATGGTCTTCAAAACCGCGGTCGGCTCGTATCCCACATGTGCCATGCAATTGGCACACTTCGGGTTGTTGCCCCTGCCGTACTGGCTCCAGTCGGTGGTCTCCAGCAGCTCCTTGTAGGAGCCCACATAGCCATCGGCCAGCAAGTAGCACGGCTTCTGCCACCCGAAGACCGAATAGCACGGGATCCCCCAGGCGGTGCATGCAAGGTCAACCTTGCCTTCGAGGAAGTCCAGGAACATCGGCGAGTGATTCAGCCGCCACTTCTTGCGCCGACCGTCCGCAAAGGCCTCTTTGAAGATGGCCCTGGTCCGATCTGGGCCCATGAAGTGCTCCTGGTCGGGCGCCTTCTCATAGGCGTAGGCCGGGGAGATCTGCATGTTGTCGACCTCCAGGTCGTCGTTCAAGAAGTCCAGCACCTCACGGATCGACTTGGCGTCGTCCTGGCTGAAGAAGGTTGTGTTGGTGGTGACCCGGAAGCCACGCTGCTTGGCCTCCCGGACCGCCGACACCGCCTTGTCGAAGATGCCTTTGCGTGACACCGACTCGTCGTGGCGATCCCGAAGGCCGTCGATGTGGACCGACCAAGCGAAATAGGGACTGGGCTTGAACTGGTCGAGCTTCCGCTCCATGAGGATCGCGTTGCTGCAGAGATAGACGAACTTCTTGCGCTCCACGAGCGCCGCCACGATCTGGTCGATCTCCTTATGGATGAGCGGCTCCCCCCCCGCGATCGAAACCACTGGTGCGCCACACTCCTCAATCGCGTCAATGCACTGCTGGACGGTCAGGCGCCGACGGAGGATGTCATCGGGATGCTGGATCTTGCCACACCCCACGCACTCCAGGTTGCACTGGTACAGGGGCTCGAGCTGAAGCACTAAAGGAAACTGCTTGACCCCACGCAACCTCTGCGCCATCAGGTAGCCGCCCACCTTGACCTTCTGCCTGAGAGGAATGGACATCAACTTTCTCCTAGGCCCGCAGCGGCCCGAGTGTGCCGGTTCATTTAGGACTCTAAACCTTATTACAGTTGTAGAGTCAAGCTAGATGGCCCAGCAGACCCCAGCCAACACGGAGGCTGGCCCCCGCCTCAAGATCGGCGCGGCGTCCACCCTGACCGGTGTCACCCCGGGCCGGATCCGCCACTACCAGAGATTGGGGCTTCTCCAGCTAGCCCAGTCCGCCAGCGGGTACCGCTACTTCAATGCCACCGATCTGGTCCGCATCCTTCAGATCGACCTGCTGCGCAGCCTGGGGATGGGCTTGGAGGAGATCGCTGCATCACTCCCACGACAGGGGGTTCCAGGCACCCTGCGCGAGGCTCTCGATCGACACCGGCAGACACTGCTGGCCGAACGCGACCGTCTTACCGCTCTGCTGATAGCCGTGGAACGGGCGCTGGCGACCCCGGACGCTTCGGCGGAGTCAATCGCGGCATTCCTCGCCTCGGCGCACTCCACCCCGCGGGAGAGCCTGGGGATCTTTGGGCGGCTGACCACGCCGCTCTCCGACAGCGCCGCCACCAGCTGGGAGCGGATCCTGGGAGCGGGATTCGACCTCCCAGTGCCCGCGATCTTCGGGAGGATGCTTCTCCCCCACCAGGTGACCGAGGTGCTCGAACGGCTCGCATCAGCTGCCGGCAACGAGGAGCTGTTCACCCGCATCAAGCTCCTGGCCGCGGACATCCTCTCCCTCTCCTCCGATTCTCCCCCAGACCGGGCCGGCGCCCGCCGGGTCGCCTCGCAGTGGGTCCAGGGTTGGTCGGACCAACCGCTTCCAGACGCTGTGCAGGCGGCTCTCAACGAGACGGTGCCCCGGATTCGGGAGCTAGCGGTTCTGAATCAGGGATTCGAACTCTGGGCCGAGTCGATCTCACCCACGGCTGCAACGGTGCTCCGGCTCATAAGGGAGGAGTCCAGGTCCCATGGCCAGGTGGTCCTCGGAGTCCTCTTGGCCCACCGCCGGCGCCACCCTGCAGGTAACGGCACGTCCTGATCCGATACCCCCCTGGGGTATACTGAGTCAAACTCACACCAGGACACTTATGGCAGTGCTTTTGCACATCCTCGACCTGATCTGGAGGGGCCTCGACGAAGGCCTGAACATGCTCTGGGCCACCCTATGGGCCCTGACCCTGGGATTCTTGCTGTCCGGAGCGGTGCAGTCGTTCGTCTCCAAGTCGGAGATGCGCGGGCTGCTCGGAGACAGAAGGCCACTTTCACTGCTGCGCGCGACTGGCTTTGGAGCCGCCTCCTCGTCCTGCTCCTACGCCGCCTCGGCAATGGCCAAGTCCCTGTTCGCCAAGGGAGCTGACTTCGTGGCCGCGATGGTCTTCATGTTTGCCTCCACCAACTTGGTGATAGAGCTGGGAGTCGTGCTGGCAGTTCTCATCGGATGGCAGTTCACAGCCAGTGAGTTCTTCGGCGGCCTGCTGATGATCGGCCTGTTCGTGCTGGTGGCCCGCTTCACAATTCCCGACAGCCTGGTAGAACGCGCCCGCAACCGCCTCGCCGCCAGCGGGGACGACGTGGATGTTGGCGCTGTCTGTCTCGTAGCAGGCAATGGCGCTTCCGGCACGACCCCTGAAGTGCCCTGGGCCGAGCGCCTTCGCGATCGGTCGCGCTGGAGCGACGCCGCTGGGTACGCGACAGCAGACCTCACCATGCTCCGCAAGGAGATGGCCATCGGGTTCCTGGCCGCCGGCTTCCTGGCCGCCTTGGTGCCGAACTCGGTCTGGCAGGTGCTCTTCGTCAGCGGCCACGGCTTCTGGTCGTCGCTCGAGAACGCCGCCCTCGGACCCCTCATCGCCATGCTGAGCTTTGTCTGCTCAGTTGGTAACGTGCCCCTGGCGGCAGCGCTCTGGAAGGGCGGAATCAGCTTTGGCGGGGTGATCAGCTTCATCTTTGCGGACCTCATCACCGTGCCCCTGCTCCTGATCTATCGCCGCTTCTACGGGACCCGACTCACCCTGAGGATTCTCGCCTCGTTCTGGCTGGTCATGTCCGCCGCCGGTCTCATCACCCAGTACCTCTTCTCAGCCATCGGAGCCGTGCCGACCACCCGACCCCTCCAGATTGCTCAGGGAGCGTTCGGATTTAACTACACAACCGCCCTCGACTTTGTGGCGTTGGTGGCTTTAGCGGTCACCTTTGCCGAGGCGCGACGCCGCAGGCATAGGGCGAGCGATCGCTTCGCCATCGATCCGGTCTGTGGAATGCAGATCGAGCGTGCGACCGCTCCCGCGACCCTGGGAGAGGGTGGCGCCACCGTCTTCTTTTGTTCAGACCGCTGTCTCAACAGATTCGCCTCAGGGCACCCCGAGCTGCGAAGGCCGCCAGCCGTGGACCGCCCAGAGACGAAGGATGCCGTGGCCATCGATCCGGTTTGCGGAATGACAGTGGACACCACCAATCCCAATGCCTTAAGTCAAACCAGCGATGGCAGCACCTGGTTCTTCTGCTCCCAGGGATGTGCCGACAAGTTCATGCGAGAGGGCAATTCCCGGTCGAATTCGGGGCTGCCCACAGGAGCGGGAAGCCGGTGACCGTCACGCCCGGTGGTGGGTTCGCACGGACTGGCTCACGTCGCGGGAGCTATCAAGCCAGCAAACAGGAACTGCTGCGACGGTTTCAGCGCATTTCGGGACAGGTCTCCGGGATCTCCAAGATGGTCGAGGAGGAGCGCTATTGTCCTGAGGTTCTGATCCAGATCCGCTCCGCGACCGCCGCTTTGGATCAGATTGGGTACCTGCTCTTGCGCGAGCATCTGGCTCACTGCGTGGCCGATGGCGTCCGCCGAGGCGAGGGAGACGAATACCTGGACGAGGTGATGGAGGTGATCCGCGGATACTCGAGGCGCTGACCAAAGCTGGTCAGAGGGTGCGATCTGGGCATCACCTTATTTCCCCATTCACATGGGACCCGGATCGATCGCGAACAAGGATGCCCGGTCGGCCGCATACCCGGATGAGGCGCGGCCCTTCAGCTAACCGCGACTGCCTGTGGCGGCCAACCCGACCCCTAGTGCGACCATCACCACCCCACTCACCGTCGAGGCCATCTCGGCCCCGCGCGGGGATCGTACCAACCAGCTCTTCGTGCGCACAGCGGCGAGGCCCCAGGCGGAGTCCGAGACCAGGGCGATGCCGGTCCAGATCAGCCCCAGGACAAGCATCTGCAGGATCGGGCTTAACCCTCCGCGTTGGACGAACTGGGGCAGAATGGCCACGAAGAAGACCGTGGTCTTGGGGTTGCTGCCGCCCACGAAGAGGCCCTGGTGAAATCCGGCTGCCCCGGTGGCCCCACCGTGGAGAGCAGACAAGCCGAGCTGCGACGATCGGCTGCGACGTAGTGTTCGCAGCCCCAAGAAGATCAGATAGCTCGCCCCCAGGAGCTTCACTACGGTGAAGGCCATAGCGGATCGCTCCAGAAGCAGCCCCAGCCCAAGAGCCACCGCTACCACCTGGAGGTACTCCCCGGTCGCGTTGCCGGCGACTGTGAGCAGGAGTTCCCGTCGCCCCACGGCCAAGGCGCGGCCGACGATAAACAGAACACTCGGTCCCGGAATCACGATCAGAGCCAGGGAGAGTGCGGCGAACGGCAGAACGTGTGTCGGACTCGTGGCACCAGGATACCTCCCGCCGCGGCGCCCGATCGCGGCTCTTCACCGGATGAACCACTGGCGTGTAGCAGTTGCCCGGCATGGCTGTGGCTTTGCGCCCGCACGCGTCACCGCGGTGCCCTAGCGTCTCCCTCTGGGCACCTCGGGCGACTTCCCCACCATTGCCGGCAGCGGGCCGACAAGCCAGGTGGCGGGGATCGGCATCGGTTGGCGCCCAACCTTTGGTCCGCTCAAGGCTCGCTGGTCCATCGGCCCGACTAGACCCCAACGCTGACCCTCTCCTCACCAACCCTCTCACCGCTGGGCTGGCTGCCTGATGTCCATCACCCCGACCGCTATCCAGTTTTACACCACTCCGTGGGACTTGACTGCAAGGTCTGAGCTTGGAGGCAGCACTCCGGGGGAGATGCCGAAAGCGAAGCGCGACAAGGCACGGCACGACTGGGCCCGCAGCTTCCGACCGAAGACTGGGCCCCAGTGTGGCGACAAGTAGAGTGGGAGACTGTAGGGGCCCTGAACTCGATCCTCGAAGAAGTGGAGCGAGTTCAGAGGCTTGAGCCCCGGCAACCGGCGTGGAAGGGCAGCAATCAGGAGGCGATCATGGACAGCAGCACAGTCGAGCCTGAGCAAGTGACTGCATGGCTCCGAGAGTCGGACTCGGAGGCGGCGATGGAGTTGCGCTTCGAGATCTTCATGGACGAGCTGGAGGTCCACGCGAGTCCAGCCTTCGGCGACGGTAAGTTCCCTGAGATCAACCGTGCCGCCAAGACCCTCCAGGAGGCGCTGGAGGCCGCGTTCGCCGATGGGGAGTCAGACTGATGGCCAGCAGCCTCACCAGCGTGCTTTACCGGGCGGCACGGCTCTCGGCATCTGCCCGGGCCGTGCGCAGGTCGGTGGAGACTGGAGACCCTAAGTACGTGGCGCGAAGGGCTCGCAACATCGCTGTGGGCCGCATGATGGCCCGTGCTGGCGTCTGGAAGGCGGTCTGGGGGAAGTGGTAGGGGCTGAACCTCACTCACGGAACCTCAAGGACCGGCCGGATCCTCGCCAGTTCACCCGGACCGGCCCGCTCCGTGGGGCAGGGTCCGGGCCTCGGCTCCAATCATGGGCATGCCCACACCTCGTTCGCACCGCCAGGGTTCCACCTCGACCATAAGCTCCTCCTGCGAGGCGTGGAACTGCGCAAGGCGTAGCTGGATCGTCGCGGCGCATCCTCCAGCCCCCCCTTCCATCTCTAAGGTGTCGTCGTGGGTGTCAAAGGCCCAGGGGCGGCGGATCGCGGCCCTTCGGCAACCCAGATTTGAGATCAAATTGGCTGGGGCGGAAGGATTCGAACCTTCGAATGGGGGATCCAAAGTCCGAATTGGCCCCTTATCGGGCTGCGTCAAGTTGTGGTGATTTACCCCAATTTGACTTCGGGCAGGCGGGTTGAGCGTGTCGAGTTGTATCGCCGTTCATCGGCGCTCGGCGTCCGCTTGGGTGTCAAATTGGGTGTCAAACGGGGCCGGCCCCTTCGCGGTTGGCTCGGAGCACTATGGCGGCGATTTCGGAAGCAGATTCCCGAAGGAGATCGGCCGTCCACTCCGTCGCATTCGCCTCCACCAGCTGGACTACGGCGGAGATGGACTCCTGCTCCGGCACTACTGCCGCTAACTCGGTGAACAGTCGGAGCATGAGTTCGCGTCGCGCCCTGACATTTGCCGTCCCCTGGGACGTCGACCCTAGTGGTGCTCCTTCTAATCCCTGCTGCTCGAAGAGGGCCGCCATCTCGAGACATGTCCCCAGCACCGCCGTTAGCGGTCCGAGTCTGGCCTGTTTCTGAGCCAGCCGGAGCATCCCCTGCGTCAAACCTTCGACGCGCCTTTGGATCCGGAAGGTGAACCAGCCAATTCCGAACAGGGCGCAGAAACTCAGGAGCGAGACCACGAGTTCGGCCCGGCCCACCACCGCTTACCATCCCTCCCCGCTCGAAGCACTCAGATGACCCATTAGAGAGGGCCGCGACATTTGGATGCCCGGCCCCGTGACCGCCGTAGGGGGTTCCCGAACCGGTGGGCTGAGTTTAGCTGCGTTTGGCCTCGATGTAGGCGGCCAGGTCACCCGGGGGGCCACGGACCGTGCGGGCGGACTCCCAAGCCTCAGCCGCAGCGGCCTTGACTATGGCGCCGGTAGGGTCGCTCGGGGCGATCCCGCATAGGATGGGGTTGAGATGCGAACTTGGTCTTGGAGTGCGGCGTGGGGTCGGGGCTGGCGATTAGCCCTCGGCTGTCTACTGCCCTTGGCGCTCGCCTTCGCGGCTCTGGTCGTCGTCGCCTGGTGGCTCGGTCAGCCTGACTCAATGCGGTGGCTGGCGTCGGTCGGCAGCTTGGCGCACCAATCACAGGGGTGGGCGTGGCCGATCGCATTTTTTGGGCTTGCATTCATGGTCCGAGCCAACCTACGCCGGGCGATCGACCTCGTCGCGGATAAGTTTGAGGAGATCGAGGGCAAGTGGGGCGACAAGAGCGTAGCGGTGAGGGCCGGGCGCAAGGCGGACAAGTTGGAGGCTGGGTTGCCCGACCCCGAGGAACTCGCCAATCAAGTAAGGGAGCTAGGGGCAGCCCGCATACATGGCACGAATGACGAGGACTAGCTGGTTAGCTCGCCCAGCACTTGCTCGATCGTCTCCAGCCGGGACTCGTAGGCCGTCGCCCAACTCACCCATCGCCGGCGGGCCTTCTCAGCGCTCGCGCCACGGGCGTCCTCCAAGCTCTCCACGATGTGAAGCTCGAGTAGCTCTTCCGCATCTTGCCAACGGAGAAGCTCACGCAACTTAGCGTCGGAGCCGGGAAACCGCGCGAGCCATGTCTCCCGGATCTGCTCAGTCTTGGCTCGGAGCCGATCAGCGATCGTTAGCAGGCGTTCGCCAACAGCTAGGGCTGAGGACATACGGCGAGAACTCCTTTCCTTCCCCGCTTCACGCACGAAGGCTGATTCCGAGGCTGTCCCTCCGAATCGCTATGACTTAGCCAGACTATACCCACTGCGCGCTCCTACAGTAGCTTCCCAGCGTCACGGCTGACGGCGCTGGCTGAGACGACCGCTGAGCCAGCTATTGCCCGGCGGCCCGGCCGGGGCTGTCTCTGCGGACGCAATGGCGGCCAAGTGCTCGATGCGGCGCCGCCGATAGGCGCCCCGCCGACGCCTAGATGACCAGTCGGGCTCGGCTCGGTGGTACGGGTCTGGCGGATTGGGCATCTAGCGGCTCACTGAAGGACGATGATCCGGCCCGAGCCGCCGACGTGTTTCTGGAAGCCGGCCGAGAGCGCGTCCAATCTCGCGGCCCATGCCAGGGTCGCGGCCACGCCGCAGTCGATCTTTCGGGGGCTGTCGGGGTACTCTTTCGCAATCTGGACACCGCCGCGCGACACGGTACGGCGGGCGTTGAGGACGTGCTCGGTGAGCCGATAGCTGCCGTCATGGCTCAGGTCGCCGTTATTGACGGCCTCTTCGAAGGCGGCCAGGGCGCGGACCATGATCGAGCTGCGGTTCGCCCAGTAGTGCGTCGGGTGATCGTTACTGGCCCGCACCTTCAGCCGCCGGGAATACTGCCGCTCCCACTCGCCGAGCTGGGACTGCCACCCGGACGGGTCGGCATAGAATCCCGTCACCCGAAACCGCTTGAAGGCATCTCGGACGGCGGCGTCGATCAGTGCCTCCGGGGCCTGCCAGTCATCCTCGCCCTCGCGGGCCTGCCAGCAGCCCAGCAGCTCGACGTGGCCGTCCTTCACCCGGACGGCGACTAGGGCCGTCGCGTCGGCGTTGCCTCGGGCGCGACCCCGCGACCCGTCAAACCCGAGTGTGATCGTGTCGCCCTCGGCGAGTGGCTTCGTCCGGTCGAGGCAGGCGTGCCATAAGTCGGCCCTGATCCACGCATCGTCGGCACTGGCGGGCTGATTCAGGTAGTACCTCCGGGCGTCGGCGGGATGGGTGTCACCGTCCAGCACCTCAGCGGCCAGGCGGTCTATGTCGATCCACGGGGAATCCCGATACAGCGCCTCGAGCGCGGCCCGGAGCTGTACCGGGTCTCCCAGGTCATCCTCGACGCCTTCGACGGTCACCGACTGGCGGGTTTGGTCACTGTCGCCCTCGGGCTGGGACTGAGGCTCGGTGAGGCGCTTGGGCTCCAGTGGTCCGAGGTGGACTTCGAGCGCGGCCAGTTGCGAGTCGTGGCGACCCTCCAGCGACTCAAGGGCTCGGACGGCATCCGCCGCTGGGAGCTGCGCCCGCCCAAGTCCGAGGAGTCAAACCGGACGCTGCCCCTCCCCTCCTCCGTCGCCGAAGCTCTCCATGGCGAGCGCTCCCGGCAGCGGCTCGCTCAGTTGGCAGCGGGGCCGGTGTGGCAGGGGTCGGGCTTCGTCTTCACCGGCCGCACCGGGGAGCCGTGGACCGAGGGCGGCGCCCTTCACGCCTTCCAGGCAGCCCTAGCAGTCGCCGGGCTGCCCCGGATGCGCCTCCACGATTTGAGGCATGGCACAGCGACCCTGCTACTGGCCCAGGGAGTGCCGGCGCGGGTGGTCATGGAGATCCTGGGTCACAGCCAGATCTCGATGACCCTCAACACCTACAGCCACGTCATCCCCGAGCTCATGGGTGGCGCCGCTCAGGCGATCGACTCGGCCTTCGCTCGGAGCTGACCTCGAGCGTTAGGGTGTCTTTTAGGGTGTCAATCACTTTGGACCGCTCCAGTCCATCAGCCGATTTGGGATCGAATCGAGGGCTGGGGCGGAAGGATTCGAACCTTCGAATGGGGGATCCAAAGTCCTAGTCGGGGCCGTGTCAAGTTGTGCCGCGTTGTGGCATTCGGCCCCGATTTGAGATCGGAGAGTCGGCCTCGGGGTGTCAAGTTGTGCCGCCACGCGCCGACCTCCGTCGCTCTCTTGGCTGTCAATTTGGCTGTAGCGGCCCCTGGCGCGTACAGTCGCCCTATGACCCGGCTCCGCGCTGTGTACCGAGCCCTCAAGCGGCTGGCCACGGATGAGCGGCTACCTCGTCCGGTGCGGTGGCTGTTGGTCTTCGGCCTGCTGCCGGTCCCTGGCCCGGTGGATGAGGTGGCCCTGGGAGCGGAGGACAAGCCATGAACTGCCACTACACGGTCGGGGAGGCACTCTTCGGCAATGCAGCTTGGCCCGCCGGAGCCGATCGGAAGATGCCCGGGTTGCGCGAACCTATTCAAGGTCCAGCGGAGGTATAAGATCTACCGCTCGGATTCCTGGCGGGTACGGTCTCAGAAGCGGAAGGACAAGGAGGGCAATAAGTGCGACATCAGCTGAAGATGACCGGGCTGGCTTGGGCAGCCGCCCTAGCAGCGGCATCGGTCGCGGGCTGCGGCGCCCTGACTCAGTCCGCACCGACCGTGAAGAACTCCACTCCGGCCGTGCCCGTTCCGACAGCCACACCCAACTCACTGGAGGGGCCGGTCGGCACCACCTTCACCGATACCGACTCGCAGGGAAACAAGATAACTGTGACCATGACCGGCGTGATTGATCCGGCCCAGGGGACGGCCTACGAGACCCCAAACAACGGGTATCGGTTCGTGGCCGTCCAGTTCACCATCGTCGGTGTGTCCGGCAACTCTTCGGACGATGCGAACAGCAACGCAACGGTGATCGGCAGCGATACCCAGACCTACACCGCCGACTTCAATAGCGTCGCTGGCTGCACCAACTTCAACTACGGCCAGTACTCTGTGGCAGCTGGGCAGACGAACCGGGGTTGCGTCACCTTCCAGTTGCCCAACGGTGTGACCGTCGCACACGTCGAGTGGGGTGCAGGGTTCGGCGGTGCGCCGGCCATCTGGGACGTCCCCTGATGGCTGACTACAAGGGCACCACAGTCTCGACCGTGCCATGGACCAACGGAGTCGTGGTCCCCGATGCGACGCCTTCACAAGGCACCCCTGCTTAAGGCAGCCAAGGAGCTGCACCCGGTCGAGCTGGGCTTGTCGGCGGCTTCAACAGTGAGTGTCCCGTCCGCTCTCCTGGGCGCAGGACAAGAGCAGAAGTGCGACCGACCCAAATATCAAGAAACGGGCGGGAGTCCGAGGTCGTGACGGACCTCGTTGGCCGCGATCGTGGACACGTTCTCCGCGCTGGCGAACCCCTGGTTCCATGCGGCCTGGCCCAGGAGTCCGGTTGTTCCCGCAGTCTCCAGGTAAGAATCGACCTGCCCGATCGCCGTCGTCAGAGCCTTCACATCGGCCTGCGCTACCAGCGGCCAGTTGGTGGTCTCGAGCTTCGTCTCAAAAGCACTGTCCGCCGCAATGAGTGGCTGTGCCCCGGTCGCCACCGGGGTGTTGGGCGGTAGCGCGTTGAAAGCATTGACGGCCGCGTTGTCGGGGGCCACGTCCGCAAGGTAGGCCGCTCCAGCGGCGGCCAGGCTCAGTGTGCTCGGGGTCGCCGGTGCCGCAGTCCTGGCCGGTGCAGAGACATTGGGCGTCGGTGCCGTACCGGCGGTCTCACGCCCACAGCCGCCGATCAGAAGCGCTGCGCCCAAAGCCAGTCCCAGAGTTCCCGCTGCCTTCCTCATCACCTCACCCTCGCAGCGCCGACTTAGGAGCCTGAGCGGGGCTCTCGCTGCACCGCCAGTCCGCGCTTCTTGTAAGCGTCAACTACGGCGCGGTGCCTGTCTGACATAAGGGCTTCTGGCCCCTCGATGTACTCTGCCTGGACGATCACGTCTCCCTCGCTGTACGTCCCCTCCTTGGAGGCGCTCTCCGTGTAGGTCGTGCCAACAAGGAGAACTCGGAAGAAGGACGCCCCGACCGCGTCGCGCTGCAGCAGGTGGATGTACTCCCCTGCATCGGGAACCCGCTGGGCATCCACAACGACCCCGGCGAAGTCCTGATCGCCACCGCCTGGAGGAACGAAGCACAGGTTGAACTTCATGGCTCGGATCTTAGCCCAATCAGACGTCGGTCGGTGCCTCGTTCCGGAGGGACCGCGGACACGTGCCTACGCCGCCAGGGCAGCCTCACGCCCGCGCAGTCAACATCGGCGTGATCCTTCCTTCGTGCTCGGCCCTGAGCGAGTCCAGGTAGGTAGCCGCAGACGAGTGACGAACAGCGAAGGCCATAACCACGGCGTCGCCCGCATCCGTCGAGCGGCCCACGCGCTTGCGGATCTGGTCCTTGCTCTCTATCTGCACCTTGCCTGAGCTGGTCACCGTCCACCTCGGAGCGCAAAGGTCACCGAGGAGCTGGTCGTCTGGCACCAAGCACAGGTCGGAGTCATAGGCCGGGTCAAGCAGTTCACGCAGGCCCCACCACGCCTCAGATCGGCGGTTGAGGAACGCCAGTTCCCCGGAGCGGTCATGGCCGCTGGATGCTTCGGACGCATTGAACCCTTCGGCACCGAGACCCTGCTCTCTGAGTCTGTCCAAAACTCCGGCGCCAATCCCGATCGAGTCCACCACAGCCCGCGCCCCCGGCTTGAGCTTGGCCGCCACCCTCCCGGTGGTTGCCATGGTGTCCTCCAGGGCGTGGCGCTCAAGCGAGAGGATCACCTGGCCCTGGCGTACCGCGATGGCGGTCTTGTCCGTGCCAAACCTGGCCGGGTCCACTCCGATCACCACTTGGCCCTCGGCTTCGTCTCCAGTGGCCTTCCAGCGCTTCCACCGCTCGAACGCAGCCTCCACCCATGACAGCGGGATCACCGAGTCCTCGTTGCTATCCGCGAACTCTCCCATGACGCGGTTCTGAAATACCGCGCTGGTAGCGCCCCATTGCAGAGCCCTCTGGTTAGCCCACTCTCGACTGATCCGACCAGCAGCGATCGCAGCCTCCAGGGTGACGTGGATCGGATGCCAGTCGGACAGTCCCGCCTTCTGGGTGCAGATCTCGTAGAACCTGCCAGACGGTTCACCGGGGGTGCTGAAGGCCAGAGCGAATGCTTCGCCCGCACCGGAGAGAGCACCCTCCACAGCGTCGAACACCCCCGCCGGAATGCTCTTGGCCTCGTCGAGGACCAGGAGGATCGAGTCGGCGTGCGCGCCCTCAAGTAACGCCGGATTATCGCTCGCACCGGCGAACGCCGCACCGTGCGGGAGCTTCAGCCCGAGGTCGAACATCTCCCTACCATCGCGCCATGGTCGCTGGCCCAGGTCAGCCCAGCGGATACGCCTCGCCCAGAGACGGATCTCCGGCCAAAGGTACTTCTCAAGCTGCCTCCAAGCACCCGCTGTGGTCACGACCTTCCAGTCTTCACCACCACCCTCACGGGTCACAGCGAACCACAGGACCGCAAGCGCGGCTGTGGTGGTCTTGCCGCCACCATGAGGACTGCGCGATGCGATCCGACGCTTGGCCACCAGACTAGAAAGCACCTCGGCCTGGTACGGAGCCAGCGTCGCCCCCGCCGGCCACTCGATGCAGTCCCGAGCGAATCCCACGGGATCGTCACGCCACCGCTGACGCTGCCCCTGAGCACGCAGACGGCGCCCAGCAGCTGCGAGTAGGGGGTCGCTCACGACTCCAGAGCCTCCGCCAGCAGCTCGCGCCCCCGTGCCTGCCTGCCCGCGTCCAGCGCCAGGTCCGGGCTCGCCAACACTCGCTCCAAGACGCTCACCAATAGCACCACCTTCGCCTCATCGAGCTTCGCGGTGCGCTCGTCCAGACCGAGACGGGCCAGGTCGTGGAGGAAGCGCTGGGAACGGTCCAAGGCCCGCTCGTACAGAGCGACCTCGGCGCGCAACTGCTCACCGGCCCCGGACTGATAGCGCAGCTCTTCCAGCGCCTTGAGGCGATCATTGAAGAAGTCCTTGAGGGCCACGGCCTCGGCTGACAGCTGGCGCAGCATTTCGATGGGATCACCAATAGGCACAATCCCCTCGCGCTGCACCACCCGGAGTGCTGCCTGCTCGGCCAGGCGCCGCTTCGCCGCTGCCATGTGCGCTGGTGTCTTCCCGCCGTGCATTCTGCAGCGCTCTTGCCCTTTCATGGCCTGCATGGTGCAGGTGGCACCGTCGCGCTTCTTCGCGCCACAGAGCCGCCGCTTCATGGGGCGAGGAGCCGGGCTTGCGCCCAGCCCCCCACCCCCGCTGAGGGTGGTCACCGCTTCGCTGCCTGATCGAGGATGTCAGCTGCGAAGTTTTCGACGGTTTTGCCCTTCGATGCACGCTTCAAGGAGACGTAGGTTTCGGCGCTGATCGAGACCTGAAGGTGGCGGATGTCCACCTGCTTCGCGGCTTCCGCCTCGGCCACTCGGCAAACTTCACAAACGACGGTGCCTCGGCCAGGGTCCAATCCGTTGCCGACTGAGTGCTCATGGCCGGACGTGGCGAATGCAATGCTGTGAGTACCTTCCGTCACAGCCTCACAGACGAATTCTCCAGGGCCAAGGTCCAAGGGTGGTGGTTGCGGCTGATCTTCAGCTCGTCGGTGGTATCGGGATGCGCTCTCAGAGCGCGTCGGTGCGGGGATTCTCAGGGTGCTCATCATCGGTTCTCCTCTGCAAGCTGGCGATACCCTTTCTGAAGGGCCTTGTCGGTAACGGCGTTGGCCTTCGCTTCGTAATAGTGGGCAAGCACGGGATCGGCGCGGTGTGCCTTCGTCAAGTCAGCGACGGCGACTTTGCCCATCGGACCGGGCCGGAGCACGCCGTCCTTGCCTCTCACGGCAACGGTTCCCGAAGGGTCGCTGGCTTTGTGGGAATGAGAATGCATCGGACCCTCCTCTTCAGGCCAATCCTTGGGCGCTTCGTGTTTTGCCCAACCCTCGGCCAAGTGGTCATGCCGGTGCCGATGGAGCAGGACCACCTCGTTGACCCCGGAGCCATCCTTCCAGTGGTGATGAAGGTGCGAATGTGATCTCGTTTCGTCGAATGTCACGGTCTTTCTCCTGTTGTCGGTTGACGGTTGATAGGGGTGGGGTGCCGCCGAATGCTGGCGGCGACACCCCCTAGCAGCAGGCCAGAGGACAACCTGCCGAGAAGGAAGCAATTCACAGGAGCGCCTCGACTTCAATCTCCCACCGGGGAGAACCAGTCACGGCGTAGCGCTTGGAGGCGTGGAGATCGACCACCTGGGAGTCATCGAGCCACAGCACGTCGCAGCCGTCTTCGACCAGCTTCACGAAGTTGGACAAGTCGGGCCTCCGGGTCGGCCTCGCCGTAGCCCGATCCCTCTTGGCGATGCCCGCCGGCATCTTCACCCAGGCGGTCACCGTCAGCCGCACCGGGCCATCGAACCGGGGACGGTCACCCAGGGCCTCGATCGCCTGCTGCCTGATCTGCCACATGGCTTCGCTCGCGTGGCTGGGAATGTAGCCGTGCGCCTTGCCGCCTCTGACGGCGACTCGGGGCCGTGGCATCGCCACCGGGTCCGCGATCACCTCAAACCGGATCACTGCCGAGCATTCCAAGCCGCAAAGATCTGGTCACACCGGGCTTGGTAGTTAAGGAAGATCTGGCGCAAGTCTGCCAGCGCGTCCAGCACCTCCTCTGACGGGTCGGCCTGGTTGAAGCGCCCCCGAGGGGCGATCGCCACGCTGGCGGCTGTAGAAATAGCTGTACGGTCCGACGGCTCTACTTCACGGACAAGACCGCGTGATCTCGTCCGTGTGGGGGATTCTCTATCCCTCATCCGCTCCGAAACGGTCATCTGTGAGCCCTCCGTTGCGCGGACGCGCTCGGCAGGATCGCCAGCAGCGGACCTCTGAGCGTCCTGAGAGCGCGGCCCAGGCCATCTGGAATAGGTTGGCCCTCGGTAGGCCGCGCCCTGAGCACCACATGGCCCTCGACCGTTACCGACTCCAGCTCGATTTGGGCCTCGTGGCAGACGGCCAGCAGATGTTGGGCGAAGTGCTGCTCGACTAGGGCGACGAACCCCTTCAGGGCTTCCCGGAACGGCTCCTCTGCGGCGTAGGAGATCGTGGCGGCGATCAACCGCTCCAGATCCCCCGCTTCCTCCGGGGACGTTGCACACCGGGGCATCGGGAGGACCGAGAACTTCACGGCCAACTGCTCAAAGGCATCGACCACCAACTGAGCGCGGTCGTGGATCCGGCCCTCGACGATCGCAGCCAGCTCCAGCTTCGTCTCCACGATGGCCGGCTTCATGGCCGCCGGGATACGGTCCTCAGGCGACAAGGCCACCTGTCCCGGCTCTGCAAGCCGGACCGCGACCCCGATGGCCACCAGCTCCTCAAGAACCTCGAGCGCGGTCATGGCTGCCACACCTGATCCGTAGCGTTGTCTACATGGGCAGCGCTCTCGACGGCGCCCGAGATGGGCGCAGGCTGCTCGGCGGCCGTGTCCACCCATTCCCCTGTGACCGATGTGACCGATGTGACCGATCCTTTGGTAGGCTCTCCCAACGGCAGATCGGCGTCATCTTCTCTTCCCTGTCCCCTGGGATCACCAATAGGCTCCAGCGGTAACTGGGTCACATATCTGGACCATGAGTCGGCGAGGTCGGCGCGACTGTAGCCCTTACCGGTGAGAGCCCCGACTCGAACCGTGTGGCGATCGACTCCGTACTTGGAGAGGCGCCGAGACAGGCCACGGGCGTCTAGCGGCTTCCCCCGAAGGTCACCCCAAGGCGCTTCGTCCATCGCAGTGAGGGCTTCGAGGATCTCCCCCGTGAACATTTGGTCGCGGTCCCCGAAGACGGTTCTCAGGTCGGCCAGAAGTCGGACTCCCAGGCTGGGTGGAGCTACCTTAGAAAGGGTCACATGGGTCACACAGGACACACGCGCCCGGTCGGGCCACTCGCCTCCGGCGACGTCCGCGACCACCAGCAGTGCCTCCCAAACGTCGGCATCCCGGTCGGCGACTCCGTCCGGCATTGTGGGCCACGCCCCCGTGGGGAACTCTTGGGACCACAGCGCCAGCGTCTCCCTCAGCGCGGCCGCCTCCTTCTCGCACTCGCGGCGTCGGAACGGCTGCACCTTCTCCTCGGGCGCCCGTCGGCGCATCCGAATCACCACCGACCGGGACATGAGGGTGTCGGGCAAGTCATCCAGCCCGGCGAGCGCAGCGGCGCAGTAAGCCTCAAGCTCCTCGGTCTCGATGGTCTTGCCCCGGACCACGCACCGGCCGGCCACGGCTCCTTTGCGATGACCGGCGTTGAGCATGCCCCGAACGTCCTCGTTCTCCTTAGCCTTTGGTCCAAAGAGGGTGTCGATCTCGTCGTACAAAATCACCGGCAGGCCTTCGGGGTCGGCCACCTTCCGAAATAAGTAAGCGGGGGTGGTGTTCACGGCGAGGATCGGCCTGGGCACCAGCAGCTCGGTCACCTCAAGCGCTCTGGTCTTGCCGCTCCCAGGCTCGGGGGAGAGGAAGGCGATGCGCGGAGTGGACTCCCAGGCATCCATGCGGTGCGTGTGGGCGATCCACAGGGCGTGGGCTACCCTCGCAGCCTCGTTCGGGTACACCACGTAGCGCCCAAGGAACTCCTCCAAGTCCATTAGCACCTTGGCTCCGCGGAGCCCCGCCTGGGGCACAGAAAGTGGTTTCGCGGGATCACGGTCTGTCGTTCCCTGCGTCGGAGTCTGCACCTGGACCTGTTGCTGTTGAGGGATGTACGGCACCGCCGCCTTCAGCAGCGCCAACACCTCGCCGCGGTCGTGGTGGGCTACGAACTCTGCAGCGTCTGCATGCTCGGGCGCTTGCGGCCAGTCCACCGTCTTTACCGACTCGCACCCCGCCACCAGAAGCCGCTCGCCGATCTTTTGCATGTGGGCGCGACCGGGGCCGTCGGCGTCGGGCCATAGGACCACCCGGCGGCCAGCGATGGTGTGGAGCACCTCGTCGCCAGGGATTGTCGAAGCGCCGGTCACTGTGCCCAGGACGGCGGCCCCAGCCCCCAGCTCCCGGCGAAGGCCCTCGGCTGCCTTCTCGCCCTCGCAAACCACTACCGGGGCACCTTCGGGCAGCTCCGGCAACAGCTCGGAACCGTACAGAGGCAGCGCGGTTACTGGGGTGCCGTTCAGGCCGGGCGTCCCGTCGGGGCGAAGCCACTTGAAGTCCTTGGAGTTGTCGGCGTACTCCAGCCGGCGGTGGACGGCCACCAGCAAGCCGTCGGGGGTCTTGACCTCGAAAGAGGTCGTATGGCGTGGGATGCGGGCTGCTTGAACTGTTCGGACGGGAACCGCTTGGGCCCTGCCACCTTCGCGCTCAGCGCCCCACAGTCGTCTCTCCTTCAGGGCTTCGATCACCCTGTCCTGGGCACAGCCGGCCTTGCAGTTGACAAGCACCTTCCCGCTTTGCTCGTTAACGGATAGGCTCGGGGCGTCGTCGCCGTGCTTGCCGTGAGAGGGACAATGGGTGTCGCCGCGACCTCGCCGGACAGCCAGTCCGCACTTGCACCCGGACTTGCCGCACGACAGGGCCGCCACGATCTCGACGGCGGTCATGCGTACGCCTCAAACGCGATCCAGGTTTCGCCATCCATGTGCTCCACCGTGCCGATGGCTCCCCAGTGCCCAGCGTCAAACTGGATCACGTTCCCCACTTCCGAGGTGAGGATGAGATCACCTTCGGCGATCTGGTAGCGCTCAGCGTTGAAGAGCACGACGGGGACTGGGACATCCGGCCGCAGCATCACGTACGTCCCCCTGGGGATGTCATCCCACGCGGGCCTGTGCGGCGTCATGCCCGCCACCTCCAGCGCCTCATCTGGTCCCGCAGAAACCCACGAAACGAAGAACCGCGCTCGTCCTCGGCGAGAATCGCGGCGACGTTGAGATGCAGCCGGAACGCCTTGCACACAGAGCATTCAGGGTCGAACCCGCGACCCCGATGGCCGCCGTCCTCCGGCCGCTCTCCGGCTTTCACCTCCCGCCCTCGGCTTCGACCAGGGCAGTGATCCAAGCCTCCAAATCCTCGGGTCGAACTCGGATCGACCGGGAACCCGGGCCGACCCGGAGCGAAGGGACCACGCCGGAACCGATTAACGACCGAGTCGCAGTCAGTCCGAGGCCAAGGCGACGGGCCACCTCCTGCACGTTGAGCAGCGGCTCGGTCATGACCGCCCCGCCCCTTCGAGCTGGAGCCGCTCCAAGGCCTTCAAGTACGCAACGGCCAGTCGGCCGGTTGGCTTACGCTCCCCGCTCTCCCAACGCGTGATCGCTGGTTGGCTGCAGCCAACCCATCGCGCCAGCTCGCCCTTCGAAACCCTCGCGGTCTCGCGGATCTCCCGGGCCCGGCCGCTTAGGGTCAAATCCCGGACCCTGGCTAAGTCGTCTACCGGCACTCGCTGTGCAGTCATACCGCCAGTCTGAGAGTCCCCATGACAGAGCGCAACCTGTGCCACGGAAGTCGCCCTGCCTGTCAGGAGGCGGGGATACAGTTGGCCTGCGGTGGCAGCCTGTCCTATGGTCTTGACATGGCTATACCGTTGCCATACCATTAAGGCATGAGTTCCCCCAAGGGACATCGAACCATCGAGATCCAGTTCGACCCTGCGGATCTGATCCATCCTTTCGGGCGGAATCAGGTTTTGCCTGGGTACTTCTCCTCGTTGGTGGACGATGACGCGCTGCCATACCTAGTAGAGCTGCGGGTCCGAGTCATCCCAAGGGGTGCCGAGGTGCTCACCGTAGCCGTGGGTGTGCGCGACTGGTCGTCTCCCGGCACAGTCACCACCGCCGGACTCCGAGGCGTGCGGGTGGCGGAACTACTTCGAGCGTCCTTGGAGAAGGCCGCCCAGCCGATCGTGGAGCGCTGGCCGGACCCTGCCGACGCTCTCCGCGACGCCTTTCGAGTGCCGGGAGATCCTCCGGGCGAGTGGAGGCGCGGAGTGGCAATCACACCGTCCGGGGCACCCGTCCGACCGCCTGGCCGTGGGCGCAAGCTGTCGATCGCGACGCTAGATGCGGTCAGCGAGATCTACCGGCAGGCGGTTCGCGACCATTCCCGACATCCAGTCATCGAGGTGGCGGAGCAGATGAACACCTCGAGATCCAACGCGGGCCGCTTGGTCGTCTTGGCGCGCAAGCGCGGCCGACTTGGGAGAGCGCGTGGCACGAGAGCCGGCGAAGTCGGCCACCGTCTGGGGGCGCCGGTGCCTGCAGTTCAGCAACCGGGCGCCCTTGACGCTTCAGCGGACGGGTCCCCAGACCTCTCGCTAGAGGAGCTGAAGTCAGAGATCTGGGGCGCGCCATCTGAACCCCATCCCGCGTCCAAGTCTCGGAAAGACAGGAGGAAGGCGAAGTGAGACGACCCCGCCTCTACGTCAGAACGCATCTCGGCTGCCTTGGCTGCAGCATGCCGTTGGCAGCACTCATCGGGACGGTGATCGCCGTCATTGGGAGGAGACCATGAGTCGTCTGGTAGGCGGAGGCAGCGTCTTCAAGCGCGCCAGCGGTCGATGGGTTGGCGAGATCGACTCGGGATGGTCCGAGGGCAAGCGTGCCCGGAGGACGGTATACGGCGACTCGCGGGCCTCAGTCGTGGACCAACTCAAGACACTGGCGCACAACCGGGAGCTGGGTGCTGTCCAGGCGGGGAAGGTTCCGACCGTAGGGACCTTTCTGGAGCAGTGGCTACAGGAGTCGGCCAAGCCCACGGTCCGGCCGTCCACCTTCGTCTCCTACTCCACCATCGTCAAGGCTCACCTGGTCCCCGGACTGGGGCGCGTCCGTCTGGACCGGCTCACGCCCCAGATGGTCCAGACCTTCCTCAACCAGAAGCACGCTGCCGGGCTCTCCCCTCGACGGGTCGAGTACATTCGCGCGGTGCTGCGCCGGGCCCTTGGCCAGGCGGTCAAGTGGAGGACGCTGCCCCAGAACGTCGCGTCGTTGGTCGATCCGCCTAAGGTGGAACACCGCCTCGTCGCACCAATGACACCGGCCGACGCCCAGGCGGTAGTGGCGGCCTTCCAGGGCCACCGCCTCGAGGGCCTGGTGACGGTCATGCTGGGCCTCGGGTTGCGGCTCGGTGAGGCCCTCGGACTCAAGTGGTCGGAGGTGGACCTCGATCTGCGGCGGGTCAGTATCGTCGCCACCCTCCAGCGTCTCCCAGATGAGGATGGGGTCCGTCAGTGGGTGCTCGGGAAGCCCAAGTCTTCACAGTCCAACAGGACCTTCCCGCTGCCCGAAGTGGTTACGGACGCCCTCCAGGCTGAGCGGTCCCGGCAGAGGCGCGCCCAACTGGCGGCTGGCCCGGCTTGGCAAGAGACCGGCTTCGTGTTCACAGGACAGACCGGCCAGCCCTGGACACAGAACGGGGCGCTCCATGCCTTCCAGCACCAGCTGGCCGTGGCCGGGATACCGAAGATGCGCCTCCACGACCTCCGTCACGGCTGCGCCACCCTCCTGCTGGCCAAGAAGGTCCCCGCCCGCGTGGTCATGGAGATCCTCGGCCACAGCCAAATCTCGATGACCATGAACACCTACAGCCACGTGGTGCCGGACCTGCTGAGCGATGCGGCGGAGGCGATGGATGCCGCTCTCCGTCCCGCCTGAAAACCTAGTGGCTGTAAAAATGGCTGTCAACCCGATTGAGCGGGGTGCCTCTAGCTCCCTATTGCGTCACTTGCGAGATCAGAACCAGGGCTGGGGCGGAAGGATTCGAACCTTCGAATGGGGGATCCAAAGTCCCCTGCCTTACCACTTGGCGACGCCCCAAGGAGGACACCAGATTATCGTGCAGCGGTCACTCCCCTGCCGGCCCGCGCTCTTCGAAGACGTTCAGCCCTCGACTGCTGCCCGAGGAGACACCGCTTCGTGGCGGAACCGATCAATGGCCGCCAGGCAACCATCCGGATGGGTGAGCGGGAGGCGGGCGTCGCCAAACATCAGTTCCGCCACCCGGACGTTGGCATGGTCATTCTCGATCTCACGGGCGAGGCTCACATCCAGGCTGTCGTCGTGGGCGGGGATGACCAGATCCACCGGGCACTTGATGTCGGAGAACCAATCCACCGCGTTCGCTTCGATCACGGAACTCTGGAGGTTCTTCGAGTGGGCATCCGCGCGGAGACCCTCGAAGCGCTGACGCGCGACCGGCAAGGGTAGGTCAGGGCGCCAGGAGCCAGCCACTAGCCTAGAGGCACGGCCAAACCGCCCCGGGCCGTTCGGCCACGCCTTGCTCATTGCGCGTCCCAGGCGCCGCCCAGAAGCTTTCCCCCCGAGCCAACGCCGCGCAGACTCCGGGTCGCTGTAGATCGGAGCCCCCAGCGCGACAACCGCCTTGGTTCGTTGCGGAGCGCGGCCGGCGAATCTCAGCGCCACGATTCCGCCCATCCCGTGTCCCACGACCAGGGCAGGTTCGGACACCTTGAGAATGTCCAACATTCGCAAGAGAGCGTCCACATGGTCATCCGGAGAGTACCCGCCCTCGGACGGGGGGGAGCCTCCAAAGCCCAGTAGGTCGGGGACCAGAAGCGGACCGGGATCAGCCAACTCATCGAACGCGGAGCCGAAGTAACCCGATGAGCCTTCCAAGGAGTGGAGCAACAGCACAGGCTGGTCGCCTGCCCCCATCGTCTGGCAGCTGAGAAAAGCCTCTTGCACAAACCGCTCTGGGGGCGACCAGTTCAGCTCCCGTCGTCGCCACAGGAGTCTGGCCGAGCGCGCCGCCACTCCGCTCCCACCTAGCGCAACAGCCGCCAGAGCGGCCTGCCTGGCTCTGCGCCTAGCCAAGTAGGTCAACCATCAGAAGGCACCAGGCGCACGGCGAGTTCAAGACAGGCATGGTCTGGCTACGATGATATGCGACTCCGGCCCCTGAGCAAGTAGCCGCTACCGGATATCGGGCCGGGCAGGCTCGGGGACTCTACTGGGAATGCTCCTCTGCAAGCGAGGTGAAAGCCAGCAGGGCCTTCGGGTTCTGAACCGCTTCGAGGCTGACAGTGTCACCCGGTTTCTCGCCCTGGAGGATCCGTTTCACCGGAATCTCAAGCTTCTTGCCACTGAGAGTCTTGGGAATCTCCGACACCTGCAGGACGAGGTCGGGGACATGGCGGGGAGACACCTGCTGTCGAATCTTCTCCTTGACAGCGGCGGATAGCTCCGGGTCCAGTGTGATGCCGTCTCTGAGCACCAGAAACAGAGGCATGTAGGAGCCCTTGCCGGTGCGGGCCACATCGACCACCAGAGAGTCGATCACCTCGGGCATCTCCTCCACAGCTCTGTAGATCTCAGCCGTCCCCATGCGAACCCCGTGGCGATTGATTGTGGAGTCGGACCGCCCATAGATCACCGCTCCTCCGTCGGTGCGGAGCTTCACCCAATCTCCGTGTCGCCAGATGCCGGGGTAGAACTCGAAGTAGCTCTGCCGGTAGCGAGTACCCTCCTGATCTCCCCAGAAGCCGATCGGCATGGACGGCATCGGCTGCGTGATGACCAGCTCCCCGACCTCATCCACAAGGGGGTTGCCGCGGGAGTCGAACGCCTCCACCCTGGCCCCGAGGGCGCGGCACTGGATCACTCCGCTGCGGACCGGAAGCCACGGGCACCCCAGTAAGAAGGCGGTGCAGAGATCGGTACCGCCGCTCAGGGACGATAGCCACAGGTCCTCCTTCACGTGGTCGTAGACCCAGCGAAAACCGGCAGGAGATAGCGGGGAGCCGGTGGAACCAAGAAATCGAAGGGAAGAGAGGTCAAGAGACCCGGAGGGCTGTACGCCGCCCTGCATCGAGGCAGAAATGTGGCCGGCTGACGTCCCGAAGTGGGTGATCTTCTCCTCGTCGATCATCTGCCACAGGCGTTGGAGATTAGGCCAGCCGGGACTCCCGTCAAAGAGGACCACGGTCGACCCGAGCAGCAGACCTCCCACCAGGTAGTTCCACATCATCCAGCCGGTCGTCGTGAACCAGAAGAAGCGGCTCTCTGAGGATAGGTCCGCATGAAGTCCCAGCGCCTTCAGATGTTCCAGGAGGATTCCCCCCTGGCTGTGCACAATCGGCTTGGGCAGCCCTGTGGTTCCGGATGAGTAGACGACCCACAGTGGATGATCAAAAGGGACACTCTCGAAGTCCAACGCCGCCTTCCCTTCCATGACCTCCGACCAGCGGCGAGAACCGGCGGTGAAAGGGGGGCCGCTCTGGTAGAGGTTTGGGACCTCCACCACATCTCTGACGGATGGCAACCCCTCCTGCAGCCGCCTGCATACCTCTCGCCGGTCAAACTCACGTCCACCGTAGCGATACCCGTCTACGACCAGCAGCACCATCGGTTGGATCTGCTGAAACCGATCCAGCACCGCCCGCTCCCCGAAGTCAGGGGAACAACTGGACCAGATGGCCCCGACGCTGGCACACCCCAACAGCCCGACCACCGCCTCCGGGATATTGGGCATGTAGGCCGCTACCCGGTCTCCTGGCCGAACCCCCAGCTTCCGAAGATAGGAGGCGAAGGAGGCGACCTGCCGACGCAGCTCGCGGCCGGTGAGGGCCCGCCGCGCACCGGTCTCCGCCACCGCTATCAAACACTCGCGGTCAGCTGCAAGCCGCCGCAGAGCGTGCTCGGCGTAATTGAGAGTGGCGCCTGGGAACCAGGCCGCGCCCGGCATGGTCCTACCAACGAGCGCAGCCTCATACGACGACTGCGGGCTGACCTCGAAAAACTTCCAGATGGTCTCCCAAAAGCTCTCGATCTCGGTGGTGGACCACTCCCAGAGAGACTGATAGTCGGGGAGCGTGGTCCGCAGATGAGCCTCGACAGCTTCGCGGTAGGCCGACAGCCGACTTGTAGCCACCAGGCTTGGTGACGGCGTCCACAGGAGCTGCCCCTCCTCGACAGGATCGTCCGTCTCTTCCATCACCCCGATGATAGGTCGTCAGCGGATCAGCATCCGACTTCTCTAGTCGCCCGTTTGGCGATCGGCTCAGGCTTTGGTACCTCGGGTCGTGGTCTTCGGAGCCCGGTCGGCCAGCCGGCAGGGAATATCCTCATCCTCGCTGAGGTGATAGCTTGCACAGATGCGGTGGTAACCGTCCGCCACCGTGAGAGCGGTCCCGGTCGCACTGTCACCTCTGACCAAGAGCACCGGCGACAGCTGGTCGCCATCCGCCACCTTGTGGAGATCCCGGATCACTTCGGGGTCCTTCTTCCCCAGCAACGGGAGGCCGCTGGCACGGAGCAGGTCCTTGGCCTTGCGGCTGACCAGCGGGGCGCCGCGTAACTCGCCGACAATGGCGGTGGCAACGGCCTCAGGGAACAGCAGCGAAAGGTAGTCCGTGGCGGCGGGAAAGTCATGTGGGTCAGGGTCCTGCTTCCAGTGTTCCTTACGAGCCACCTATCACCTCCTGCGAGCCACCTATCACCTCCTGCTCATTTCTCTTTCATCGTGGCGGTGGATCGGACCACCGCGATCCGCGATCATTCGGTGGAGACCGAGCCGGGATGATCCGGCGGCTTTGGGAGCAAGGGGTAGTCCAACGCTCCCTGAGCGGCTTTCGCGGCTACCGGGTCGCCACCCGGGCCGCGCAGCACCCAGGCCGCCAGCACAGCCAGCAACGCTCCCAGAAGTGGCCCTATCACATAAACCCAGTAGTGCGAGAGATTGCCCATCACCAGATCCGGGCCGAGGGAGCGCACCGGGTTCATCGACGCTCCACTGATCGGGCTCGACCACAGACCAGCCAACGCGATGTATCCGCCCACCGCCAGCGCTGAGAGAGGGCCGGCGTTCTGGGCTCCGGAAGCGGTCCCCAGGATCGTGCTCACAAGTCCGAGCGTGAGCGCGGCCTCCATCAGCATCGCTTGGAGGTCTCCGATTCCGTGCCCGGGCTCCGTCGCCCCCAGCGTCCCCAGTTTCCCCACCAAGAACCACAACAGCAGGCACGCCAGGACGGATCCAAGTATCTGGGCAAGGACATACCCCGGGACCCTCCGCCAGGGGAACTCCTGCCTGAGAGCGAAAGCGACACTCACAACCGGGTTTAGGTGAGCCCCGGACACGAGCCCCATGAAGAGGATGATCGCCATGACCATCAGCCCGGGCGCGGCAACGTAGGCGACCTGGCTCACCACCCCGTGGCTGTAAGCGGAGACGACCGGGCCCCCGGCCGCAACCAGAACCAGCATGAACGTTCCCAGGACTTCCGCGAACAGCCGCCGCCACTCGTGAGAGAGATCGTTGAAGTCCCTTGCCCAAAGAGGCTGCAGCCCGGCTATGGTCCTCATCCGCGGGCCCGCTCCGTGGATCCCCTCGGCGGGGTCGGCTCCTGTCAATCCTTGCTGGCTCCTCAAGGGGCACGGTGAACCGGGATGGCCCCAGGAGGCGCCACCCGAACATATAGTCGGACTCTACACCGTCACCGGCGCCGCGTGACCCAACGTTCAGCACCACCGATGATCGGTAACTGCTGAGCAACTCCCGGACCACTGCCGGTCCTTACGGCGACCCCGCGGACGGAATGGGCCACTACAAGGGCCGTCGGTTGTTTCCCGGCGCCAACGATCGAGACTGTTCCGTTCCGGGCGCCACCCACCGGCTGCACGAAAGCGTCTGGACCACGAGCCCCTGGCTGCCCGCTAGGTTGCAATCGCTCCCGTTCATGCCCTCGAGCTCGAAGGCGCGGCGCCCGGTCCAACAGGCGGTCGAGTTGATCGGGAACTATGCCTGCAGAAACCAGCCCACAGTCTCGGTCGCCCGCAGCGAGTAGCGCTGCGATGTCGCCGTGGCAGACTGCCGGACCGAGCGTTGAGTCGAGATCGGAGCGACCGGCAGCGCAAGACTGGCGAGCACCGGAATCGTCACTGCCAATCCCACCAGGCCGGCCGTCGCTCGGCGGAACCAGATGCGGCGTCTCGACTGCAGGACCAGCTCAGGCGGCGGGTTCGGATGGCTCCAGGCGATGATCATTGCCGGCAGAAAGAACACGAGTTCGGCGAGCACGATCCAGACACCGATGCCGTCGGCCAGCCAAGCCCTGGCCTGGTCTGCGGCCAGGTAGGGCCCGACTATCACCGCGACTATGAAGGCCGCCAAAACCCAAAAGGCGATCCGATGAGACCGATTGCGGAACGCCTCCTGCCCCTCATCGACCGCCTCCCCGTAAGCGGTCGCCAGACGCTGGGTCGCGCGGGCCAGCAGCACATCGAAGAAAACCAGAAGGAGGATGAGGAGCGGGGAGTAAGCCTGGAGGCTCTGGGAGAGGATTACGGCGGTCGCACATACCCCCGCGATCGCGATAACCAGGACACGCCTGTTCGCCTGGCTCCTGAGGATTGCCCCGGGTTCGATCGTGACCACACGGACGACCAAGACGGTGCCTAGGCACAGCAGCATGTACGCGTTGAGCCAGCTGACCAGATCAAAGGAAGCCAGGAGTGCGATCCATATCCCCGCGAAAATGGTCAGAATCGCCCCTATCAAAAAGTCGGGCGTCCATGGGAGCGCAGCCGCCCTAACGCGTGGCTCCTCCCCGGGTGATGCCTTTCGGCTCCGGAGCCGGATTCTGTTCAGTAGAGAAGAGCTGTTGGCTCATCGGACGCAGGGGTCGTCTCGAGAAGATCGCCTCGATGGGTAGCTCGAAGACCTCCGCGACGCGGAGGGCCAACTCCAAGCTCGGGCTGTACTCCCCGCGCTCTATGTAGCCGATCGTCTGATAGTTGACGCCCACGGCAACCGCCAGGTCGTGACGGCTCAAGCCGTGCTCAGTTCGGAGCACGGCCACGCGGTTATGGAGCGGAGATTGTTTCACCCCGGGCAACTATGTCTGAGCCGGAGTATCACCTTCATGGTGCGGATGGTAGTACATGTACAACAAACCGTTAACCAGAGAAGGAGCCGCAGCTCGCCACCATGGGAGGTACTCCCGAGGAAAGCGTTAGGGGAGTCACCCTCGGCGGACGCTGGGGACTCCTCTAACGCTGTGGGTCAGCCGACCAAGGATGCGATCTTGCGGGCCAGCTTCTCCTCGACCTCGACGTTCCAGGCCATCTCCACCACATCGACAACCAAGAAGAGCTCGGACAGCAGGAGTGTCTCGATCGCCGCAACTCCCAGCTGCTCGAGCCACTTGCCGACTCCGGTGCGGACCGTGAAGTCGTTCGGGTCGCCCGAGATGAGAATGGTCAAAGCCCGGTTGGCGTCGATGGCTCCTCTCAGAAAGCCACCCTTCTTGGCCTGGGTCACGTAGCCGTGGGAACTGGGTGGAGATGTTTGGACCTGGAACCCATCGCTCTTCAGGTACTCCTCGATCTGGCCTTGCAGACCGTTCAGATCTGTTTGCTTGCCCTGGAACTGCTGAACCTTCTCTCCGATCATGGGAACCTCCTGATCTTGCAAAGAATGCGGCCGGACGGCCCGCCGTCGCTTTGCCCTGGGTGGCCGCACTGTTCCCGAGTCTATGGCTGCCAGCTGCGGGAATCTTCCCTGAACGCGACCCCGGCCTGGGTCGGCATAGTGAGGGCATGCCGCGATGGTATTGGCTGCTCTGGTGGAGCCTGGTGACCCAGCGCCTCCGGGAGCTCCACCTCTCCCGATCGCGAGCTAGAGACAAATCGGGGCCGGTTGCCGACCCCGACGGGTTTCCGGTGATGGTGGCAACCCATGTGGGCCTCTTTCTTCTGCCGCCGTTAGAGGCTCGTATGACCCACCCCCATGGTGGTCGACGCTTCGGTTGGGCGCTGCTCCTGCTCGCGGCAGGTGCGCTCCGCCTCTGGAGCATCAACAGCCTGGGCGACCAGTGGAACGTACGGGGGTTGGTACCCGACGACCTCCGCCCCATCACTATCGGGCCGTATCGGTGGATTCGCCACCCCAATTACCTGGCGGTGGCTCTAGAGTTCGCCGCGCTGCCAATGGCGACCGGCGCCTGGCGCAGTGCTCTCGGGCTCTCGGTCCTCAACGGCTCGGTGCTATGGAGGAGGATCCGGGCCGAAGAGAAGCTCCTGGGCGAGCGGCCGGGTTACTCCGAAGCCTTCGCCAAAAAGGCCCGCTTCATCCCCCACATCCTTTAAGGCTCAGTAACTCCACTGAGACCCCTGGGCCGAAAGCCATGGCCAGCCCTCGACCGCGCCGCTTGGTCAGAGCCGCCAGGACAAACAGCAGCGAGGCAGACGAGACGTTGCCATAGCGGCGAAAGATCTCGCGGGAGACCGTGAGCGCCCCCCCGGGGATGCCGAGGGAGCTCTCCACCGCGTCAAAGATTCTGGGCCCGCCAGCATGGACAGCGTGGAATGAGAACGGGCCCCGGTCAAAGCTCTCGAGAAGGCCCTTCAACTCGGTCGCAAGTAGGCGGGGCAGTTTGCGGTCCAGAACCGGATGAAAGCCTTCGTCCCGTAGCTGAAACCCCAGGAAGCGCTCACTGTCGGGGATCAGCCGCGAGCCCACGGCTGTGACGCGCATTCCGGCTCCCTCCCCCGCCATAACCACGGCTGCCGCCCCATCGCCGAAGACAAGGCTCGCCGTCAGGTTGTCCAAGGAGGAGTCGTCGGGGCTGAAGGTCAGAGAGCAGAGTTCGACGCAGACAACCAAGACCACCGACTCAGGCGAGGCACAGAGGTGCCGGTATCCGGCGGCAATGCCGGCGCCACCACCCGAGCAACCCAGCTCCGTGATGGGGAGCCGCACGATGTCCGCGCGAAACCCCATGCGGTTGGCCAGCCTCACGTCCAATGAGGGCACCATGTAGCCGGTGCACGATACCGAGATCAGGAGATCTACCTGAGCCGCGACCTTACCCGATTCTCGGAGCGCCTGCTCCACCGCTCGCTGCGCCAGTCGGGGAGCCTCGCGGTCGTACAGGCGCATTCGATCGCTCATCGACCGCGGCTGGAACACCTCATCAATCGGCAGGACCGTGTATCGGGTCACAGGCTCGATCCTCGAGGCGGTCAGATGGGGCCAGTGGGCGGCGAGAACGTCGCGCCCCTGCTCTGGCGTCAGCCGGAAGTCCGGTAGCGCTGTCCCAAATCCGAGCAGAGCGGCCACTAGCTCGCAACACCCACCAGGGCGAGCCAATCCCTACGAGGAAGGGCGGCCAAGCCGCAGAGACCCTGGTCCATGCTAAGCAAGGACTGGAGGGCCTCGGGCCTGCGACGCATGCCCAGCACCGCCCGTTGACCCAGGACCGGAGAACCAGAGATGGTCCGCGCCATCCACGCCACAGTCCGCCGGCGCCGCCACTGCGCGCGCCAAAAGCGTCGGTAATGAGCCGCCGCCGTTTTGGGATCGGCCAGCAAAAGCGTGGCCAACTCGGCAGCCTGCTGCAGGCCGGCGGTCAACCCCTCCCCCGTGAGTGGGTCCAGAAACCCGGCAGCGTCTCCGACCAGAAAAACCCGCCCCTGGGCAACCGTGGCGGGACGGTGCCGGAAGGGTCCGGCGCCAGTGAGGCGACCCAGTACGGGGCTGTCAACTAGGCTGGGATGAGCCCTTGACAAGATCCGTTGATAGCTCTCCAGGACGCCAATCCCGGGTTGGCGCAGCCGTCCTCGACCGCCAAGCACCGCAAAGAGAAGCTCCTCCTCTCCGACCGGGGCGAGGTAGGACTCCACATCCCCCAGCAGAGTAACCTCCACGTCGGAACTCGGAGAGGCGGCCCTCAAGTGCCCGACGAGCGCATATCGGGCAGCCCTGCGGGAAGGGCGCTCCCACCCCATCATGCGCGAGATTGAGGAGCGCATTCCGTCGGCTCCAATGAGCGTGGCGGTGGACATCCGACCCGCCGTGGTCTCGAGCTCCACACCGCCGGCTATGGACCGCAAACCCGTGACCCGGATTCCAGTCTTCACACCCGCTCTGGAGGCAAGCAGATCGTCCAATCTGGTACGCCGGGTCCCGTAGCCGACCCCATTGCCAAAGTCAGATCTCGCGTATTCGCCTCCGGGAAGACGATACCGGACACCTCGAATCTGGGGGAAACCCTGTCCCTCTAGGTCGCATCCGGCCCGGCGGAGCACCTCCGCCCCTGCCGGCATCAGCCCCTCGCCGCACGGCTTGTCGCGGGGAAATACCGCCCCGTCCAGCACCACCGCACCCGGGAGCAGCAGCCCCATGGTGGACCCAACCGGGCCCCCGCCGACCACCGCCACCTGGGCGTCCATTGCTGGTCAACGCTAACAGAGGTGGAAAATCGAGAGAATTTGCCTTTTCATGGCTTCCTGCGGCGCTGCCGAGTGAGGCTCTTCCAACGCTCACGCTCCTGACTTCGAACATCCAGCTCCCCCTGTCGAGCAGCGAGAGCCCGCAACTCCCGCTCCAGCTTGCGCCAGCTCTCCAGCCGATCGAGGGTGACCGCACCGGACTCGATAGCCGCCCGGACGGCGCACCCTGGCTCTGCTGCGTGCTCGCAGTCGCGGAACCGACACGCCTGGCCCAGTTCCTCTAGGTCCTGGAAGGTCTGTGCCAACCCCTCGTTGTCCGCCCAGAGTCCAAGGCTGCGCATCCCCGGCGTGTCCAGCAGGATCCCCCTCCCGGGCACTACTAGCAGCTCGCGGTGGCTGGTCGTGTGGCGTCCTTTGCCGTCCGCCCTGACCTCTCCAGTCCCCATCCGCTGCGTCCCCGCGATCAAGTTGACCAGGGTCGACTTCCCGGCGCCAGACGCCCCTACGACGGCTGCGGTCCTGCCCGGCTTGATCCAACGTTGGGTCAGTTCAGATATGCCCCTTCCATCGATCACGCTGATCGCCAGCGAATTCGCGGCGCCAGCAACCTCGGCCACCTTTCTGAGTTGTTCCAGCACCGCCAAGTCAGGGAGACGGTCCGACTTGGTGAGGACGACAACCGGGACCGCGCCACTGTCCCATCCCACCGCCAAGTAACGCTGCAAGGAATGCAGGTTGAGTTCCCGGTCCAAGGCGTTGGCGAGCAAGACCACGTCCACGTTGGCCGCCACCACCTGGGCCTTCAGATCTTTGCCAGACCCGAGCCTGCGGAAGGCGGTGCGACGCGGGACAACGCCCAAAACCTGCTCTCGATCATGGGGATCCAGACCGGGACCGATCGCCAACCAGTCACCGGTGGTGAGCTGGTGGGACCCGTAGGTGACCCGCGCGGGAGTGGGGTCCAGAACGGTACATAAGCCACGATCCACCCGGGTCACTCGCGCCGGCCGACTCCCCTCCAGCGCCAGCTGTTCAAAGCTCATCGCGAATTCGGGATCCCAACCCAGATCCTCTAGGTTCGCGGGCAAATAGCGGTCTATTTCGGTCAAGCGGGCCTCCGTAGTGGAGATGCCCGCTCAAAAATCTCAGGCTGCGAAACGAACCTGGGGAACGGACATCAGTTGTTGGGTGCAATCCGAGGCTGGTGAGATCGATGACCTTAGGACTTTGTCCATTTCCAACTCACCTCCTCGAACTGGCGACCGCCCACTAGAGGGCTCTCACATTACAGCTACTTCCCCTACAGCGCAAAGGGCGGTGGTCCTCAGTCATTCGACGAGGGCACAGGGCGGCGCCTCCCGACCGCCAACGACCGGACCCGGGTCAGGAAGACGAGTTTCCTTTGCCGCCGCGGTCCCCGCCTGGAACTTCGTTCTCAAGCACACTTCATCGAGCCGGCCGCTGAGTGCCGTAGCGCAGGAACAGGTGATCGTCCGCTCGATGGACCGACAGCAGCTGACACTGCCGCACCCGCTCGGGGAGAAGCTCCACACCGGCGGCGAAGCCGGGACGTCCGGTCCTGTCCGCGCCCCCTGCCACCCGCGGAGATACGGTCAGGAACAGCTGATCCACGAGATCTTGATCGAGCAACTGCCCCATTACGGATGGGCCAGCCTCGGACAGCACAACCTGGTGGCCACGCGCTCTCAGCGCCTGCATGAGCACGACCCAGTCAACCGTTGACTGCCCCAAGGTCAAGACCTCAATGCCCTGTGGAATCGGGTGTGGCAGGCTGGTCCGAGCGTCCTTGGTGGTGACCAAGAGAGCCCCGCCCTGGAATCCGGGGTGGGCTAAATCGATCTTGCCACCGGCTGAGACCACCACGAGCTCGGGAGCTGGCGATCTACCCAGACGCTCCCTGAGCGCCGAGAATTCTTGGCCCATTTGCGGGTAGGCCGCACTCGGTCCCCAGCGCGAGTCGGGGCTGGCGCGCAGCGTGCCAGCGCCGACCAGGACCGCGTCGGCGCACGCGCGCAGGAGCCCCATGGTGAATTTGTCCGCCGCCGCTCCTCCACTCAAGACCCTGCCCACATGCTCCAAGCCCTGGATGTTCACCACCCCATCCAGGCTGGCGACGAAGTTCGCGTAGACGACAGGCGATGGGAACCCGAGAGTCCCCGGATAAGCTGCGGCCAGCGTCGGCGGTAATGGGTAGGCCGGCAACCCAGGCTCTTGGAAGAGCAGCTCCAGCAAGCTACGCCCAGCCAAAAACCGGGATCGAGGCACCGCTGATCGGCCAGCCGTCCGGACCAATCAGGAACGCGATCACCCGGGCAATCGCCTCCGGGGCGACCGCTCTATCCATCGTCTCAGAGCTGATGGAGGTGCGGTTAGCCTCGCTGTCAATCAGGGCCGGCAATACCGAATTGACCCGGACCCGATGGACGGCAAGCTCCAGAGCCAACACCTCGGTGAGGCGGATCACAGCTGCCTTGGAGACAGCGTAAGCAGTGCTGCCGTCGCCGCCCACCCGACCGGCGCGGGCGGCGACGTTGACAATCGCGCCCGCGTTGGCCCGGCTGAGTCGTGATGCTGCCTCACGGCACGACCACCAGGCGGTGTCCAGGTTGAGCCGCATCATCTCCTGAAATTGGCCAGGGTCGCTGTCCGCCAGGGAGCCTGAACGAAAGCCTCCCACGAGGTTCACCAGCGAGGCTGGCTGGCCGATAGCGTCAATGTTCTCCCAGAGGCTAGCCACCGCGGATGGGTCGGTGAGGTCAGCCCCGAGCCTTGTAATCCCACCCTCCAAAGCCCCACCCGCGATAGAGCTTTGTTCGAATCCGGGCCGACCTACGGCGATCACAATCTCCCCAGCCAGGCTCAGCTCGGACACGACCGCTTGGCCCAGAGCTCCCCCGGCGCCGCAGACAACTACGGGACCCATCAGCCGAGCGCGTTCCTGGCGACCGTAACCAGGAACTCCTGTCGAAGGGCGGGGTCCTCCTCGTACGCCCCCCTCCAATAGGAGCTGCTGGTCCGGGAAGTCTGATCGCGTACTCCCCGCATTCGCGTGCACATGTGGATCGCCGAGAGGTGGACCGCTACCCCATGCGGCTTGAGCTGATGGACCATCCAGTCGGCGACCTCTTGACCAACCCGCTCTTGAACCGTGAAGCGCCGAGCATAGACATTCACCAGTCGGGTGAGCTTGGATAGGCCAACGATGTGTTCGTGGGCGATGTACGCGACATGCGCAAAGCCGTAGAACGGCAGGGCATGGTGCTCACAGAGGGCGAAGAAGGGGATCGGCCCTTCGACTATCTGGCTGATCCTGCAGTCCGGGCCGCCCCTGCACTCCGTCGGAAAGATTGTCAGCAGCTTCGGGTCACCCTCATATCCTCGGGTCACATCCGCCATCGCTTGGATAAACCGCCTAGGGGTGTCTTTGGTAGATGGACTGTCCATCTCCATACCGAAGGTGGCGAAGATCTCGGCGGCATACCCCTCGAGGCGAGCTAGCGTATCGGCACTCACCTCTCGCGGAACGTCCCCTACCCACGATCGGTCTGGAGCCGCTTTCACTGCCTCCTCGACCTGATCCAAGTCGTGACTCACGCGATCCTCCTTTGCCTTCGTCGAACTCACCGCCCAGGCCGCGTGTCTCGCGCGCCCCAGCTGACCTTCAGAGTACTGAAGGGTATCGCGGACCGACTTTCAGGGTCCCACACCCCGAGCATCCCTGGGCACGGGATCGCACCTGCGGCTGCTGCTGGCGGCCTAACATGGAAGCGTCACGCAGACGAGGAACGCTCAGGAGACGCTCGATGATCTCTGCGGCAGACTACCTTTACTTCGTCGACCTTGAGCTCGATGGTATGGTCGCCATTGTCACAGAGCTGGGAGACAAGCTCTCCAATCAGCGGCTGGCCGTTTCCGGAGCGAACTCGCCCTACGTCATCCTGAACCACTGTTTGGGTGTCATCGAGTACTGGAGCGGACACCTGGCCCTGGGCCGGCCATCGAGTCGCGATCGTGAGGCGGAGTTCACCGCCATCGGGCCAATTGCTCCCCTCATAAGCCGGGCTCGCCAAGTCCGCTCCCAGCTGTCGGCGGACCTTGCCCAACTCCGGCCAACAGAGCCCCCGCTCGGAGCGCCGGAGCCCCGGGATGCGAACTTACCTTTGGGCAGGACCCAAGGTGGGGCCCTAGTCCATATTCATGAGGAGTTGGCGCGGCACCGAGGCCAGATGGAAGTTACCCGGGATGTTCTGATCGCTGGTTCCAGCGGAATCTGAGGAGCTCCCTCGAGCCCCCGCCGAACCTCACTCGGCGGCCCGTTCGATGGCAATGGGCCGCACTGAACTCAGCTCGCGAGCAACAAGAGCCCAGCGAAGAGCTGTGGTCGGCCAGTGGGCTGCCTCACCCGCTGGCCGACCTCCCACGCCGCAATCGACCCCTCCGCCCCCATCCGCTGCGCGCCGCTAGGCTGCGGCCGCTGGACAACTGACAGGGGCCCGCTGTGGAGACGAAAATCCTGGGCACCGCGATGCCGGTCTTGGAGGTGAGCTTTCAGGGATGTCGGCCAACATCGGTCTGCGCACCTCGACCGCGGCCAGTGGCGGGGCATGTTTGGAGCGCTTCGTCGGGCCGCTGGAGGCCCGACCATCCTCCTGACCGAATACACCGCCCAATCCGGACCGGTCGAGGTGGCCTTCGCGACCAAGCTTCCCGGGCAAATCGTCCCGGTGGATCTGAATCCCGGTGGTTACATCGGTTCAGCCTAACTCGTTCCCATGCGCGTTCGGACAAGTCGCCATCTCCGCCGGTTTCCAGCGTCGACTGGGCTCAGCCCTCTTCGGGGGAGAGGGCTTCCTTCTGCAAAAGCTCGCCGGCACTGGATGTGCCTTTGTGGAGCTCTCCGCAGAGCTGGTGAGGCGGGACCTCGAGTCCGGAGAACGAATTTGCGTGCATTCTGGGCACATCGGGCTGTGTCCCGTGAAGATGCCATTCGAGATCCGGACCATCCCTGGAATAGCCAACAAGATGTTCGGCGGTGACCGTGGCTTTCTGTGGAGCTGACTGGTCCTGGTCTGTCCTATTACCGTCCTTGACCGTTGCCAAGTTGGCTGCTGAGATCGCGCACTGCGTGCCCAGCCAGAGCAAAAAAGGGGCGAACCGATCTGGACCTTTCTTTCTGACCCGAGCCGTTGGTGGATGTGGACAGTGAGCTCCGGGTCATGTCCCATACATTGGTGTAAGTAGCGTGGTCGAGGTCGTGCTGGGAGCGGGCACGAAAAAGGCCACCGTGCAACCAACCCTCTTCACAGACCGGGAGACACGATGACCCCCAACAGCA
>Ga0307374_10001297_pt1 | contig 46392 bp, 36 predicted proteins | sample OX3MG_FD_202532 | JGI IMG/M metagenome (GOLD analysis project Ga0307374, IMG submission 202532) | Soil microbial communities from Risofladan, Vaasa, Finland - OX-3 | ecosystem: Environmental > Terrestrial > Soil > Coastal area > Acid sulfate soil | place: Finland: Risofladan, Vaasa | collected...
TTTTATGACGTTCGGCCGGACGAAAAAAAGGTAGGAGCAAAGGGCGTCTGTAACTAATTGAAGAAGAAGGAGAATTTGGCTCCCCGGGCTAGATTCGAACTAGCAACCCTTCGGTTAACAGCCGAACCACCAACTTAATCAGAACTTGCCGGAGTTGGTGCTAATCGAAGGAATTCAGCAAGTTGCGATGAAACGGGACGAATCACTTTCTCCTTCTTTATTCACCTTTCGTTCGCATTTTGCCACCATTCACCACCGTTAGTATTACGTTTTTATGACGGCTCGAAAGCTCTACCGGTACATCTGCTTTGGAAGCTCGCGAGACAACTCCAAACCCTCTTTCGTTTCCTTCCATTTTTGTTTATTTACAATAACTTGGGGCATCTGCTTTTTGCTCGAAGGCTAACCCCAATGACCAAAACAGATAGGGTTTTGGCCGAGATTTGGCACAGCTGAATTTCACCCGGAACCACATTTAATGACATCGCAGAAAACGATGTTTACACCGTTTACGGGCTTTGATTCGCGAGCTGAGTCGGCTCGGCCTTCCTCCAGCCAAACCCGGCCCTTGAGATCAGCACGGGAGCGACAGCGAACGTCCAGGGAGAATTCGCTTATGCGCTCTCGGGAATTGACCCGAATCAGGTCTATGACTCCGCCAACAAATTGCTCGCGAAGATGGGGCTACTCGATTATGACGGCCTGCTTGCGGGGCGCAGCAACAGTGGCCTAAAGGGACCGGGCCAAAATGCCGCGCACACGTTGACGCAGATTTCCGCGATTGTCTGCTTGTCGGAAGCAAACATGGATGATCTTGTTGTAGCAGAGATGATGCGGATGCTCAGGGACGAAATCCCGCGATCTTTCTATCAAGCCCGATAAACGCCTTCGTAGAGATGATAAGAAGTATCGTTCCGGGTGAGCTTTCCTTCGCTAACCGTTGACACACTGGTGTCAGCTATATAAGCTGACACTCATGGAAGGCATAGGCCCATACATTCGTAAACGCCGTGACGAACTCGACCTTTCGTTACGGGAATTAGCAAAGAAACTGGATTGCTCCCCGGCATTTATCTCCGACATCGAATTGGGACGAAGACATCCGTCAGAAGAAGTGTTGGCCGAAATGGCCCGGGTCCTCAAAGTTAAGGTAGAGGAACTCCGAGCGATGGATGTCCGAGCGCCGATAGATGATATTAAGCGGATCACGCTAGATGATCCGACTTTTGCACTGGCTTTTCGGGGCGTTATCGAGAAGAAAATCACTGCGAATGAGTTACTGGAATTCGTGAAGAAAAAGGAGAACGAGAAACGAGGCAAAGATAAGAAATGAAGACCTTCCGCTCCAAAGCTGGTCCGTTTTCCGAGAGGCCGCATTTTGAACCCAGTGAAATAGACCGTATTTGCGCCGACGAGTTGCGGAAAGAGGGGCTTTATCCCAATTCACCGGAAGCCATACGTATCGACCGCTTTGTCGAGAAACGTTTTGGCGTCGTGCCGCAGTACGAAGATCTACCTGACGGAGTATTGGGATTCACGAAATTCACCAAGAAAGGCGTCGAGGCGATCGTCATCGCGACAGCGCTCGACGCCGAAAAGGGCAAAGTGGCCGAGCGCCGCGTGAGAACCACGCTCGCGCACGAAGCCGGACATGGGCTATTGCACGCACACCTGTTCGCTCTCGATGAAAAACCCCTGCATCTTTTCGATGCCGACAGCCACTCCGATCACAAGATTCTTTGCCGGGATGTCCAGGGAGACGAACGTAAAAGCCGGGCCTATGACGGCCGTTGGTGGGAATTTCAGGCGAACCGGGCTATGGGTGGCCTTTTGTGCCCCCGATCATTGGTGCAGGAGGCGCTAAAGCCGTTTCTTGTACCGAGCGGTTCCCTCGGCGCTGTCGCTCTCGATGAAAAACGCAGAGAAGGGGCGATACGCACGCTCGCCGACATCTTCGACGTGAATCCCATCGTCGCTAAAATCCAGATCAATGAGCTATACCCGGCGGAGACGGGGCAACTCAGGCTGTAGCTTTTTTTTCTTGACAGTGTTCGCACTGTCCGCTTACACTGTCATCTTCAGGCTAGCTTGGCGCAACCCGGGGCCGAAAGGCAGAGCCACTCAGGCGGAACTTATGGAACTTACCGACACCCAGCTGAACTATTTCGTCAACAACCGGCTCAAACTGCCAAAAGGCAAGCGGGCCGACTACCTCGCCCAGGTGGACCATCTCATTGAGAGATTTTCCGCCGCCGCCGCTGGCGATAAGCTAATCGACATCAAAAAGTTCTTGAAAACGGGCTCGCTGCGCAAGGGCACCGTTCTGCGCCCCGGCGGCGACTTCGGCGTAGATGCCGACGTGGCGGTCTTCCTAAACGCCAATGGCACTTCCCAGTACGATCTGGCAAACCTCCATGGCCGCATCCGGCGGCTGGTGGCGAAGATTTATCCCACGAAAAAACCTGAGGATTTCACCATCCAGCCTCGGACGCTGGGCATTGAATTCCGCGATTCGGGGCTTGAGATGGACCTCGTGCCGCTCATCGCGATAGACGGGCCTGGCGACTATGGTTGGCAGCCCTCATCGCAGGGCGCCGCGCCCGTGAAGACCAGCGTGACGAAACAGCTGGAATTCATCCGCGCCAGAAGGGATGCGTATGCGAATTTCGCGGCGCTTGTCCGGTTGCTCAAGTACTGGAGAAATTTCCATGAGCTTGACGATAGTCTCAGGTCGTTTGCGATCGAGCTGATTGTCAGCCACCTGCAGGACACGAAGGGTGTTCCCAACTCTCTGGAAGATGGGCTTTTGCGTTTCTTCCGGTACGTGGCGGATTCCCAGCTAAAAACGCCGATCTGCTTTAAAGAATGCGGCACGCCTAAACCCCTACCAAAAGATCGGGTGGTAATACTCGATCCGTGCAATGCTGACAATAACGTGACCCGGAAAATCACCGACCAGGATTGCAAAGCGATTGTAGAGAAGTGCCTGTCGGCCTGGGAGACTCTCACCTACGCGCGCAACTATGATGGCAAGACGCAGACGCTGGAACTCTGGAAGGAAGTATTTGGCCGGACATTCGTAATTGAGGAGTGATGCATGTCTTCTACGGAAACGCTAACCCAAACGTATACCATCGCCGACATAGCCAAGGTCATCGATTGCTTCGCCGCCGATCTGGACATGACTGCGCAATCTACAGGCATTCTTTCAAGAGATTTGGTGAAAAGGTATGCTGCGGACGTTAAGGCCATGGCTCAGAGCGGGTATCTGCTAGAGGCCAATATCGTGTTGTGCGATGCGGCGGGGAACGTGATTCGGGCGGCGAAGTACGAAGTATCCAGCAATGCGGGCAGTCTCACCGCGAGCCGCCCCGGCAACAATCTTTGGCCTGCGACGCCAAAGGGGGAATTGAGCGTAGTGGTGAAGAACAGCCAAAAATGGCGTGATCTTACAGATTTGCAACGCCAGACTTTTCGCGGGACGCTGGGCACAAGCTGGACATCGTCGAGCACCGATTTGTCGTTTCCGGCGCTTACTCGCAGCGCTGACCGCAACTACGTTAGCAACGGCTGGGGCGTGACGAAAAGCGTGTATCACTGATTTGAAAGACAGGAAAACTTACAATGGCCGACGTGATTGAAAAAGGCGCGCTATTTGAGCTAGAGCTTGAACTCCCCAACGACGAGATTGCGACGTCCACCAAGCGGCTTGTAGGCTTTGAAAACCGCTACCAGAGGCTCCATCGGGACTTACGCCTGCTAGCTGATCCGCAGGAACTAGCTGACTGGAGCAAGAAGTTTCACCAAAAGGAGCTGCCTGTCTGCGCGGCGGTGTCGGAAAGATACCCACTTGTCATCTTTGCTGGCGACGTGGGCACGGGAAAGACGGCGACGGCAGAGGGTGCGTGTGACAGGCTGGCGCGCGAGGCCCGCAAGGAAGCGATGTTGTTCAAGCTCAGCACGCGCGTCCGCGGCTCCGGCAAAGTCGGCGAGATGAGCACGCTGATCAACGAGGCGTTTGATGTCGTCGCCAAACAGGCGGGCAAGACCCGGCAAGCATTCCTCATTATTGACGAGGCCGATTCCCTCGCGGCGACGCGGGACACGGCGCAAAGCCACCACGAGGACAAGGTAGCCGTAAACACCATTATCCAGAAGGTGGACGACCTCCGCCGTCATTCGGGCCGGATTCTCGTGTTTCTTTGCACGAACCGGGGAGGGGCGCTCGATCCCGCCATCGTCCGGCGCGCGGCCAGAACAGAAGAATTTGCCCGGCCGAACGACCAAGAGCGTGAAGAATTATTCCGGATGGATCTGGAGGGATTAAATATTCAGGACCCGACGATTCATGAGCTGGTGCGCCTCACAGGCGCGCGAGACGGACAGCCCGCCTTTACCTTCTCCGATCTGCGCTCCAAACTGCTGCCAGACGCGCTTTGCCGGGCTTTTCCGAGCCGGGCCCTGACAGGAGACGACCTCATACATGCCGCACAGGAAGTGCGGCCGTCTCCGGCGGTGAGAAACGGATGACGCCCCCGTCCTCGATCTCCGCAGCAGCGCTGCCCCTTCTCGGCCGCCGCATTCAGATCGCCGGTTCCGCCAATGGGAAAACGGACCTTGCTCTCATCAGCTACGCTCACGAAGTCGTTCGCGATCTGGTGAAGAAAATTATGAGCACAGGCGGTGGGATTGTCGTCGGCGTCGGAAGAGAGCCCCGCCCGGACGGCTCAGCGCCAGACGCCCCCAGCCTGCTTTTCGACTGGACAGCCCTTGAAACCGCAGCGGAATGTCTGAAGCGAGGATTTCCCGCATGGCCTGCCGAGTCAGGCCTGCCTATCGTTATCGCTTCCTCTGAGAAGGCAGTATCTGAAATTCCAGACACCCGCCGACCGTTGTATGAGGAACTTCTAAAAAGCGGTCGGCTCCATGTTGAGTCGATAATGCCGGGATCACGCGCGGCCGCCTTTCTCCGCCAGCGCCAGGCGATATTTGGCGAAGCCTTAATCATTCTCGGCGGCGGCACCGGTGTTGAGCATTCCGCCGATCTCTACCTGTCGCGGCGAAAGCCGGTGGTGCCACTTGATTTGGCTCTAGGTGCCAGCAGGGACGACGGCATTGGGGGCGCAATGCGGCTGGCAAAAGAGGCGCGAGCGGAACCTGCCAGATTTTTTCGGTTCAGCCCCGCTTACGCAAACACCGAGGGCGCAGCGCTCGCGGAGATAGCCACGCGAAACGGCGCTGCCGGAGCGTCCGATGTCGCGGACAGGACAGTTAGCCTGCTCACCAAGATCGCGCGTCCCGCCGCATTTTACGTGCGGCTTCTCAATCCCGATCATCCCAAGTTCAAGGTCGTTGAATCGTTCTTCCGTGATGTTGTCGATCCGGTCGTAGAGGAAGCCGGAATGCACCGCCTTGAGATGGGTGCTGATAAGAACGACTATGCGTTCATGAACGTGGCTATCTTCGAGGGCGTCCATTTTTCCTCGGTGGCAATCGTCGATGTAACCGGCGAACGGCCTAACTGCTTTATCGAACTCGGCTACGCCTTTCGTGGGGGCCGTGTTCTCGTCACCGCAGAGAACGGTACCAAGCTTCCCTTTGACCAGGAAATGATACCGTGTCACTTCTGGAAGCCGTCAGACACCGTTGCCGAGAGGAAAAAGGCATTGGTCGATTTTTGGGAAAAGAACATCAACAGACCACCAATTGTAAAGATGGCTTAACGGCCCATGGAGGCGAAGTGCGAGAGGCTTACATATCGGTTGACGTTGAAGCAGCTGGACCGCTTCCCCCAACCTACAGCATGCTCTCGCTAGGAGCCGTAGCCGTCGATGATCCTAAATCAACGTTCTATGTCGAGCTGCGACCTGTGAACGATGCGTCGGTGCCCGGAGCGATGAAGGTCGTCGGCCGGACGTTGCAGGACTTCGCGAAGGCCGGACGCGATCCGAAAGATGCAATGGAGGCGTTTCGCGATTGGCTTGGTTCGGTCGCAAAGAACGGAAAGCCCGTGTTCGTGGGCTTCAATGCCACGTTCGACTGGGCCTTCGTTAACTTCTATTTTCATCAGTATCTCGGCGAGAACCCTTTCGGGATCGGCGGAATCGACATCAAGTCCTACTACATGGGGCTCAGCGGAGTTACGTGGGAAGGCACCCGGTCGAGCCGAATACCAAAGGAATTTAAGGATTCGTCCCGTCGTCATACTCACAACGCGCTCGACGACGCGATTGAACAAGCCGAGCTTTTCCGGCGGATGCGGCAGAAGTCCGTTGAAGGCCGCTAAGAGACCCATGGCTCTGGTATTTCAGTAAGGCTCCAATTGCCTGGACAGTCAGATCAACAGCAAGGATCGCCTGTGCGGCGACGCAAAGTTTATTGCCATTGCGGAGACCGTCGAAGAATTCCAGCTCGCCTTTGATGTCTGGAGCACCGGGCGACAATGTGCTGCCTCGGATAGCGAATCCTGATCTGTTACGAAAGAGGTATCAAAAAACGGCAACGAAGTCGTTAGCGGCCGAGGTCATGTGTGCGGCGGCTAGCCCGAAGCTGCAAAAATGCGCGGACGGCGGCGATCTCGAATTTTGTTCCTTTCAGCAAGTGGTCAAGCCAACCAGGAACGTCGCTGGCAAGAGAGGTCACGCGACCTTGGCGCATGCTCATGATCCGTCGCAAGTCTTTCTCATCGGCTAGGTTGGCGGAATTGTCGTAGATCTCCACGCGGTTAATCCCACCCTCACCAAAATCGAGCGCGGTCACAAGATTATGCGTACTCTTTTGATAGATGTCGCGAACGATGGTCTCGGACGCTGAGTGGCCTCCGCGGTAAGAGCGGGCCTTGATGCGTTTGATGCATTCTTCGACGCTGCCAGGCGTGACGTAATACATCGAAGTCCAGAAACCGTGCTCACGGACTAGTTGCGTCTGCTCAAACGTGACCTGGCTGCGAAGCGTTGTTTCTAGGGCAAAGCTTTTTCGCGCGGAGATGTGATCCAAAATCCATTTTTGAAACTCGACGTTGACCTGGGAACGGATTTCTCTGGAGATACCGCGAAACGAACCATCATTCAGTTGGGCGGCGCGGTTGTCGGCATTGAAGGAATCGACCTCGAATTCAGCTACGGGGAGACGGGTTGTTTTGCCACTGCCAGGGGGACCGGCAACGATGACCATTCGCGGTCGCGCCAAGTCAGCCCCCGAAGTCTCTGTCTGCGTCCTTGCGCATATCTTCGGGAAGCTCGGTCTTCAGGAGGTTGCCACGCTCGTCGATGATACCCTTGCGAATCATCTCCGCGCGTTCTGACTCGGCTATCTTGTTGCCCGCAGCGAGGACTTGCGCGGTGAGAGCGTCAAGTTCCGCGTCGTTCTCCACGTCGATCACATCGAGAGAGAGACGCTTAACGGAAACGCTCGGGAGCGGCTTTTCAGAAAGCATAACTGCCCCAATTATATCGCATTTTAGGGGGATTGAAAGAGGGATCCAACGATATCGGCATCCCTCTTTCAATCTTCGCAGTTTAGATCAAACCGGCTTCTCGGAGGAGCGTGGGACAACCGTGGGGGCAAGTTCCGTCTGGTTCCACTTCGCATCCGTGGTCGCAAAGAGTTGGTGCATTTTCATCTCCAAAGAGCGCCGCTTGAGCGATCTCATGGAGTGTACGACCATCGCGTTCGAGTGCTTCTTCAAGAGTCAGTCGCATTTCTGTTCACCTTCACTTTCGTCGGCCCTGAGTTTCAACTGACTCACGGAGCATTCACCACGCGCGATGTCATCGCGCATCTGGCCGAAATACTTTGCTTGGATGAGCTTGCCGTCCGGTCCGGGATGGCAATAGAGGTACCGGATTTCAACGATTTGCCCTTCTGTTGGCAGCGGGTAACGCTCCGGTACCCCCACTGTACCCATGAAGCGCCGGTGTTCCTCTTCGAACAGATACACGGCGATTGAGCGGTGTCCGTCGCTAACTTTCTTTGCGGGCTTAGGGCCGACGATAAACGAAGCCGTTGTGACGAACTTGCACTTAAAATGTTGTCCTGCTCGTCCACCTGCGTAGGCGGCGTGGCGGTTCTTGCAGACGAAACCCTCGGCACGAATTCGGTGCATGGTGTCCACGAAGCGCCGTTTCTCTTGGGTTGTCCGTGGAGTTTCTGCAACGCGCAAAAGATCATGCACGCCTTGAAAGCGGCAGAAAAGATGCGCGTAGCGCAATTCGTAGGGCTGGTCGCGTAGGTTGGTATGATCGACGGTCAACAAGTCCCACACATCGAACCGGGACGCGGTGATCTCGCCGTCCACCAGGAAGGCATCGGCCCGCACCTTGTCGAGAGACGCGGCGAGTTGGGTGTCGATGGAAATGACCTGGCCGAGTTTGTTGATTCCCGAGTATTGGCCATTTAGTTTCTCCACGGCGAGGCGTCGCCCATCGAATTTTTGTTGGAACCACCAAGAAGAATTTGGTACGAGCTGGAGCGCCTCCGGTTCGTCAATGGGAGTGAGCAATTCCGGTGCGTGGTCCGAAAACTCTTTCGTGGGAGCAGTTCCAACGGAGAGATGTGCATTTGTCGCGCCGCCGCTACTTTGGGCGACCTTATAGCCCTTGCCTGTTTTCTCCCGGAAAACTCGGTCGTAAACACTCTTCGCTTCCTCGTACGAAACTTCATTTGCCTTAAAGTCACTCTGCAAAGTGGAACCACGTCGCCCCCACTGAGCTTTGACTGACCACTTTTCCCCAACGTTCTCCAGTTGAAGCTGATAAACCTTGTCAGAACTACCCTGCTGGAAATAAAGTTCTGCTCTTTCAGTCTGCATTGTTCGCTCCTTTTGTATTTGGCGTTTTGCTTCTTGGGCAGCGGCACTTTGCTGCGCAAAAAACAAATGCCCTTCATAGCCGAGGCTTCGCGCCTGACCGCTCCGCGCTGTCAAGGGCGCCACGTTTTATGTGGCGTTCACTTGGAGCGAAGCGGAAACCCTTGACAGAAGAAGCGGACGGAGCAGGCGCACGGTTGTCGGCGGAAGGGCATGGACACGCGCTGGGGGGATGAAGATAGTAAGTGCTCTGCGCGGTTGGTTCGCTAGGGGAACTTTCCCGCTACCGCCTCGGCAGGCTATTTTATCTCCGAACTAGGCGGGGCAGAATTGACTTGACTTGTAGGCTGTATACTTCATAATTTGTTTTGGTAGAAGGTTGTAGCCTTCTTTCTAAAACAAATAAGTAGGCTGGAGCCGTCATGAAGCCAGAATATCGAGCACTACGACTCACGCAGCTTTCGGCAGCTATCGACAACTTCAAGGGTGCGAAGTCTACATCTCGCCCCACACACGGCTGGTTACGCGCCGTTCGACAAGCTCTTGGGATATCTCAGCAACAAGTCGCCGATGCAGTTGGAATCAAGCGTCCGAGCCTAATAGACTTCGAGAAGTCTGAGGCCGCTGATCGAATAAGTCTACACAATCTTCGTCGTATAGCCGAGGCGATGGGCTGTGAGTTGGTTTACGCAATCGTTCCGAAATCCGGATCGATTCAGCAACTCGCGGAGTCGCGCGCGCGCGCAGAAGCGACGAAACGCGTTCTCGCTGTTCGCCGCACGATGGCGCTCGAAGATCAGGCGTCGGGCGACGTGAAAGATTTGATCGATAAAGAGATGAAACGAATTATCAAAAAGGTATGAGCGACTCGAAATCAGACCCGATTTCCAATCTCACACTAAGTCAAGTGCCTGGGAACACCCCTCTCGACCAGGACGATGTCGCTCTGCTGATCCCCAGCCTCTCTACACAGGGCGAGTTGAATCAGTTTGAAGAGGCGAACATCACCGAAGCAAACGCATGGGCTCTGAACCCTCGGACGTTAAAGATCCAAGACCCGTTCACAGAGCACTATGTTCGCGAACTTCACAAGAGGATGTTCAATCAGACCTGGAAATGGGCAGGGATATATCGAGCGAAGGAACTGAGCATCGGCGTTCCGTACCATGAAATTCGGAACCAAATCCCGGCCTTGCTAGGCAATGCCCGCTACTGGATCGATAACAAAACTTTCGATCCGGATGAGATTGCGATTCGTGTTCATCACCGTATGGCGTGGATTCACCCTTTTCGAAACGGTAACGGAAGGCACGCGCGTCTCTTGGCCGATGTCATCGCCGTGAAGAACGGGCACGAACAGTTCACCTGGGGATCAATAACACTAGCAGCGGCGGGGCCGGGCCGCGCTGAATACATTCGCTGTCTGAAAGCGGCGGACGCGAACAACGACGACATCCAAGGATTGCTGCGGTTTGCGCGTAGCTGACGGCGTGAACCTCATCATGAGCGTGGGCATCGTCGCGACCATCGCGGTTGAGAATCCACGCGCTCGGCTCTCAACACGGGCGGCAAACGGTACCCGAACCGACGGGTCGGAAACCCAAGTTTCTGCGTCGCACACCCATACACAGAATATACGCGACAAGGTGCAAGGGACTATACTATTGTCAAAGCGAAATTTGGAAACTAGGTAGATGACATTCGCCCGCGAAAACGAGATGACCCAGCCAGTTCGCAAATGGCTGCAGCACCAGCAGTTACTTATTAAGGCTGAATTTGAGCTCCCATGGGGCGTTTGTGACCTTGTGGGATTGTCGTTTAACGAACTTCAAATCACCAAACGACTTTCATTTCGGCAACATCGTCCAATTGGCCCGCTTCATCGAGTCGACCTTTTGAGCTATATTCCGGACCAGGAGTCGGGGGCGGCTATTACTTTCGCTCGATTGCAGAAATCCGCTGCGACGTTGAGTTTTGGGCAGGACCTCGAGCGCGACCTGCGTGCATTGATTGCCGATAGGTTTGTCATCGTCAAGAAGAACGGCTCCTTCCAAAAAGTGAACGGCTGGGCACCGTTGCATCAACGAATCGTGGCCGTCGAATTGAAGCTTCGTAGAATTTCAGAGGCTCTGTCTCAGGGGTTGTCTAATCGGACTTTCGCCACGGAATCGTACGTCGCACTGCCTGCGGAGATTGCGGGGAGGTTAGTAAGCAGCAACCGCCTTTTTGAGTTCAGTGAGAATGGTATCGGTATTCTCGGGGTGACTCGGACGACCTGCCGTGTCGTTTTGCGTGCGTCTCAAATTGTTGAGCCTGATTCAGTGCTACAAACGCATTGCGTAGAGCGGTTCTGGCGAACTAGAGACAATTCAACATCAATTGCTGCGCCACGCGCTCGGGCCTTCTAGCGGTCCCTTCTCTTTTGTCGGGCAGTGTTTTTAGCGACTTTCCCAATACATATGAAGACGAAAGGTCTTGATAGAGGGCAAGCGCACGCCCGGCCTGCGACAATGCCGAGAATTTGTTGAACCAGCTTTTGTAGAATGCCGCAATTTGCAATTTTCCATTAGGCGCGATTTGCAGTTTCGCGAAGTCCTTCTCAATTATGGCGAAGTCTGCCCGAACCGGGTCGCCCGGAGCGAGACCAGCCACAGTTTCTGATAGCCAGCCTTTCAGTGATGGACTGCCAATGGCCCAACGACGCAATGGTCGTAGCGCGAGCCGAATAATACCCTTGTGGAGTTTTTGTCCGGGTATGTTGTATTTGTAGGAACCGCCGAGTCCAATTGCGGGGAAATGTACGCACCCTCTTGCCCAAAGCACTATGTTCATGCCCCAATATGGACCGCAGATGGTCACGGTGTTTTGTGGAATCTTTTCATTTAGCTCCTCGTGAAACTTTCTCAATGCTGGAAACCGCTCGTCGAATTTCCCCGAGCCCTCTTGGTCGTTCAGAGTGGAATCCACTACCCAAATTCCATCAGCTCTCGCTGCGGAAAGGCACGCCGAGATAGAAACGATTTTTTTGTTCCGCTCCGTCTTCTTATTGATTTGGGTCTGGTTCGTGAAAATAACTGGAAGGATTAGCTTGCCGCGAAATCCGTCCTTGACCTTCCATTCAGCGGTCAGGTCGGCAAATAGCCTGTTGATTTTATTGCGACTTGCGTCGGCAGTAAGAGGTAGCTGCGGGATGCTTACCCAGTCTGGCGATTCTAAGTTGCAACAATCAAGGACACTAAAAACAAATTGTTCGGCTACGTTCTTGTCAGGATTCTTTTGAAACTGCGGGTCGGCAATCTGTTGATATCCAACAAACTTATTCAGATGTTTGCGGTACTTATCGCTCAACTTGGAAAGGTCTTTGTAATGAAGTCCATCGATAGACGCATCGACCCAGCGTTTCGGGCCACTGGGCAACTTTGAGCGTATGTCGTCGATCAACTCTAAACCGACGCGCATCGCGAAGGCGTCCGAATACAACTGACTCGCAGCTCGGCAATCATATTCGGTAGTAATAAAAGGAATGTAATCTACGGTTGTCATTCACAATTCTCCAGTCCCGCGCGTCGCTTTAGGTGTGCACATGAATGCTCGAGTTCGGGAAAAAGAGTCATCTCGTCCACACCGATTCTTTGGAGTTCAGCTCGCAACCTAGGCTTCGATTCTTTGAGTATCGGTATTGCCGTGAGCGAAGGTATCTCTTTGCCATCCAAACTGAACACCTTATTCCCATGAAGCGTGAATACACCCCTTTGGATAATGAGTCTTTGGGAGTTCCAAACCGGATTGATGGCAACGGGATTGCGTCCGCGTGGCGCTTTCTTGCCGCCCATTCGCAAATACGTGTAAATCGTTTGGGAGTCCTCCGCTGGGTCCAGAACTCGCGGTTTACTTGGGCAACTCCACCTATTTAGGTCAGCGGGATTCAAAATGAATACAAGCCCATCGCGGTCCTCTTTCAAACAGGCGAAGTAGAGCGCCGTGGTCGCACTCTCTGTCCAGTCCAGCAGTCGCGTCGGCAAGCCATGATGCTGTGCAATTAGAGCCCACTCCAATTCCTTCTCCGGTGCGGGAGGACGAGGCAACTTTAGATCTGCGACACGCTTGAATTCCGCCATCAATCCCAACGCCTTTGTTCGATTGGAGATTTTAGCGAAACGCAGCGCGGACGGCGTAAGGCTAAAAGTGACGTCTTCATGGCCCCGGAACCAGAATGGGGCTTCCGAATGGATCGCATCGCTGATGACGGCGAGAAAATCGGCTAGACTCAGGATTTTTTGACGCAACCGAACGCATCGCACAGGAGACTTTTTGAATCGCCTGATCTCGTCCTCCGTCAAAAGCTTGAGTGTCGGCGGCATCGGCTGTTATGGCACGCTCGAATCTTGAGACGGCACTTTGGGCGCATTCATCGTCATTACCTTATCCCTTGAAGGGGAGATCAACAACGCGTTTCTCGGAAGTGTAGAGACAAACTTGTTCATCAACCGAGTACGACTCGCATGACGCGATATAGCCTTGGTTCAAACCAATCCACCATTTACAAGTGAAGAATTACAGGTGAAGTGTCTGGCGTCTTCCGGAGAAATTTCTCAAACGTATTGAAAATAATGGTAGGCCCGTGGGGACTCCCAACAACTTGAAACGCCTCGGAGACTGCCCAAGTACGTGAAAGCGCGGCTAAGCCGGAAGTGATCACAGGGCAAGCGCAATAGCCGATAGAACGTAAGCCGTGCCATCAGAAACATCACTCCACGCATAGAGGCGATGTGCGCAAATCACCCGAGTGCATTCATTCTTCCATTTTCCTTGAGCTACGCGCGACAAATGGACGTTCTCTTCTACCTCAAAGGCTTTAGAGCCTTGTTCTAGAGATCCGAATTGTGGATTGATCGCGAAAGAGCCCTTCGTCGGGGCGGCACGATAAGCGTCTTCCCATTCCTTGTACAGCTTCATAGCATTCTCAAGACCCAATCCCTGCGCTGACCTGTTGCGCCAGATGTACAGATCGTGCCACGAGCCGACTGGGACAGCGAGTTCCACGCGCAGAGCAATATCCTTGAGAGTTACCGCGTTTGGGCGCTCACTCATGCAAAGGAATATATACCCAGGCACGTCCTCCAGTTGAATCGACCGGAGTCTGTGAAGCACGGCTGGTAAACTAACACTGAAATGCCGAGCCGCTTTCTCCAATTCATTCAGAACTTCTGATGGTGCCCCGGCTGGAAGGTTGGCGAGCCTATTTCGAAGTTTGGACGCGGGCATAAGGAGGGCACTGGCAAAGCGATTGCATATTCGTTCTTCCGCATTTCTCTCAGCCGTATTGAGTATTCCGATTTGATGACGTGGACCGTCGCCATTGTCCTTGTAAAATAGCGTGTGACCGAGTTCATGAGCGACGGAGAAACGCTTCCTAGAATTGGTAGAGGACTTTCGCAATCGTACTCGATAGCCACCTTTGAACGGTATTAACAAACCCTCGCCACAGGAATCCCCGACGAGGTCCTCCGTTATTTCCATCCCTCTTTCCCGCGCCAATTCGAATATGTCCACCGGGACATTTGAGTGTTCTTCAGTAACCCCGCCGCGCTCCCGACTCGCAGCACGCTCAATTGCTCCGTGCAACGTTGCCGAGCGAAAAAGGTCAACAAAGTATTTCTCTGAACGTGTTGGATGGATCGCTTTCATTGAACAAAACCCAGGGTGGTATGCCCCGACAGAATGCCTTCGATGAGGTTCTCAACAAACGTATTATAGTCAGATCGGCCATCACGAGCGGCGACTTGATATGGCCGTTCGCCCGACAGCAGGGAATCGCAGTACCGCTCTATGCGGCCTACGTCTGCTTTTTTGATTCGCTTCACCTTTTCGGAATTTGCTAAAGCAAATCTTAGTATTGCAATTTGAAACAGGGCAGAAAGTCTTTCTGACGAATCAGCACCGCTACTCAATAGTCCTACGAATTGCTTGTCCTGCGCGATTTCGTGAAGAAATGTGCCGATTGCTCCTGACGGGACACCCTCTATCGGCAGATTCTGGATGAACTGATTCACCGTTTCAAATCCAGTTTCGACCACCGTGTTCCGTGAACCAGCAAAGTCGTGCCTTCTAACCTTTCTGTACGCAACCTCGGTGGGAATTCCAAAATGATCGCAGAACGCATCCACGACCGCGTTGCATCTGGTGGGTTCCTCGAAGAGTCGCGGCGAGATGAAAACATACGCTCGCCAAAGCTCGTCGTAGTACTGCTGAAGAACTTCTAGGTCACCACGGTTTGCAAAAGAATCCGTTTGTATCCGAAGCGGGAGAACCCGACCTTCCCTAATTTCGAGGCGAGCGTCGACAACCTTCGACTGCATACTGGGTGAGGGACAATATATCAGTACCTCGCCGGGGCGCGTACCAGCCGCTCGTTCTAGCTCAGCTTCGAGCCTAAGTCTGCCTTCACTTGAAGGGGTAGCTCTGTCACCCCGGAGCTCCTTTGCGATGTAGCTGATGGAATGGCTGCTCGCATCGGCCAAGGATGTATCCACGACGAGGAGGGTACGGTAAATGTCAGTCCTTCGGTAACGCAATGCTGCATGTAATTGCTGCTGAAGAAGCCGATCAGCATTCTCCTTTATACTTGCAGTTCCCAAATAATCTATTAGTTCTTGATCCGACAAATGGGCTGCATGCGGGACGGGCGGACGTTCGGCACCTGGAGTCCAAGGCGCTGGGTAAATACCTTCATCACGAGGTTTGAGGTCGGGACCCACCAGTTCAACTAGCTTGACAAGCATCGCGCTAGCAGCAGCTTTCTTGTGATGATAGTAGACTCGCTCAGACATCTCATAGCGTTCACGCATAATGTCGAGAACGGCAGTCGCCACATCTCTTCGTTGTCCACCCCGTCCCTTACGCGTCACCATGATCGACACACGCTGGCCTTCGTCAGGATATAAAGTGCCCTGGCGTATGGTTAGATAGCGCTGCAAGCGCGTATGAAGGCGGGGTTCCATCCCCAAATGCTGACGGTCACGCGGGAGATAATCCAGAAGATCTGCACAAATTGTATTTCCTACGACATCGCTCATGAATGGCTGAAAAAGCCCACTATCTCGGAATTTGACGTACCAAGTGTTGAGTTCATCCAATCGGCGACCCGCACCGTTCTTCGCTTTGGCTTTCGCTCTTTGTAACACTCCGTCAAAACCGCAGGGCACATCGATATCGTCTTTCCAACTTAGGATTAGGTAGATTAGCTGGCGGATTTCGGTATTCGAAATCTTTTGGAGCCAGGGCTCCTTTGTGTCAGAGAAGACCCTCGCAAGATCACTGGACTCGCTGAAGAGCATTTCATAGAGTCTCGGCCCAGCTAGGCTGTCATGCCTTGGGTATATGCCTGAGTATTCGTCTTCCAGCGTGTGGCCGAAGGCAACGTGTCCAATATCGTGGAGCAGGGCAGCAGCGCTGACAATTTCCGTCAGCCCTCGCCACTTCGACTGGTGAGTTGTAACCCCATCTGGCAGATCAGAATTAGGAGGCACCTGACGATAACGAGTCGAAACGTCCTTCCCCGGATGTTCCAGCCCAAGTCGCTCATGATTCTGGACAATGCGCCGCAGCATCGTACGGCAGACAAAGTAGGTGCCAATGGAATGTTGGAGCCGCGTGTGCACAGCCCCTCGGTACACGAGGTCGGAAAACCCAAGTTGGCGAAGCCCCGCCAGCCTTTGGAGTTCAGGCGTATCGACAATTGCGACTGCAAGGGGCGTCAGAACCTTGGCCCCATACATCGGATCTTGGTAGAGTTTTCCTCGCTCCCGGCCCATGCGGTTATTTTGCGCCTGGTTTGGAGCTTTTTCCAGTGCAAGTGCAAAAAGCAGAGTTTGCGTCTTGGCGTCCAGTAACCCGCCTCTTCGCTTTCGCTGGACGCCCAAAACACCGATTACAGGTGAAGAATTACAGGTGAAGTTTCTGTCGAATCCGCAGAAATCTCTCTAAAGTATTGAAAAGAATGGTAGGCCCGTGCGGACTCGAACCGCAGACCTCTACCGTGTCAATAAAACGCGGTAGCCGGACACGGTATTTGCAAATGTTGAAAACAAGCGTTTTCAGTGATTTAGAGGATACAACAGCACGGAAAAGCACGCAGAAACACGCATCCGCTGTCACAGTTTGGTCATAGCTAAGAGGCCTCTGCCTGGGCCTCCTGGCTCATGGCTTTGCCTTGGACAAAGTCGGCTGCCTTTTGCGCGTGTGAAGCAGCGGAAACAAGCAACCGCGAATCCGACTTGAGCCGCGCAATCCAGATCTTTAGATAGGCGGCGGAGTTATCAAGAGTCTTCTGCTCAATTCCTGCGATGCCGCACAGCATGGCGGCGGTCATCTCCGCGATGAGCTCCTCTTTTGAGTAGGAATCAGAACCGAAAGAGACAGGATTATCAAAGTTATCCCTGCGTAGGCGCTTTGCGTGTCCGGTGCTGTGGGCCAGTTCGTGAAACAGAGTGGAGTAATATTCTTCCGATGAGTGGAAGAGGCCTCGTGCTGGCATTCCGACCGCGTCGCTATTCGGCGAGTACCACGCTTTATCGGATTGTTCGAACGCTGGCGGGTTCGGCATGTTCGCTACAATCTTTTCGCACGTTTCAATAGAGTTGTTGGTTCGCGTCTCTTGCAGGACGGAGGCCGGAAGGTCGATTCCTTCGGTCTGCACGAGATTGAATACACTGTAGTATCGGAGCAGAAAAGGCAGCAAGGTCTTCTTTGCGCCGTCTGGTGTGATGGTCTCTCGATCTTCGCCAACTTTCCAGAAGATGACGGGCGAAGACTTTTCTCCCTTGCGAATTTTCGCGCCCAGGTTCGTTGCCTGATTGAAGGTAAGCCAGAATCGTGATGGAAACCCCTGCGAGACGAGAGTAAAGACATTGAGGCCGCGATATTCTTTCTGCGTGATTAGGTTTGCGGGAGTCTGACAGGTCCAGGGCTTGCGCCAGGGAGCCACGCCGGATTCAAGGTGCTTGATAATTTTCTCGGTGACGATTTCGTAGACGCTTGGCATTGTATTTGCTCCAGTGTGAGTTAGTGTTTTCAGGCCCTTTCAGGGCATAAAAAACAACATGCTTTACTAGAAGCGAGTTCTGGCCGTGGTTCGCGGCTGTCAAGCCCCAAAGCGAATTTCAGCGTCGCCCGGAGGGGCGCGGAAGCGAGCACAGTTGGGGTATACCGAGCGGAGCTGCACAAGCGGGCTTTACAGTGGGAGCGAACTACGGCCTATCTTGCGCCGCGTAAAGCATGTGAGGGTCAAGTCGTCGCAACGCCCGGTGCCCTGGCAGCAATTGGGGTATCGGGCGACGACCTTTCTAGCTACCTTGCGCGCCACCAGTCCGTTGATTGGGGTGACATTGACGTTCATGACCGGATGGAGAATCAACTTGCACTTGAGCAGAACTTCTGGCTAATGTCAGTGTACTCACTCAACATTACAGAGATTAACATCTAGGCCATAACGGATGCTGATCGCTCGTCTACGTGTATTCTGCTACCTAAAGGATATTGAAGAATAATCGGAGGTGCTAAGATGATAAAAACAATCTATTGTTGGGTCGCGCAATGAAGATCGCGCAGACCTCAGAGAAACAGAGCGCAAGTCGGTGAAGATAACGTAAACGTATGGAGTTCAGCATCGCTTATGAAGATCGATTGCATAAGTAGCGACGGAATTCACCACGCCGAAAAGGCCGCTCTAGAACTCCTGCGCCAAGAGTTCAACAAATCGCCCTTTAGCCAGAAATGGTATGGCTATGCTGCGTTCATGATGATTGACCGCGTCTACCGGGACAGAGAGATAGACCTCATACTTCTAACTCATGATCGTCTGTTGATTATTGAGCTCAAGAACTGGAACAACGGAAAGATCACTATGATGGGTGATCACTGGCTGCTCAATGGCAACGACATGGGGCGGTCTGCCGTCAAAGTTACCGCTGAGAAAGCTAAAATCTTGGCCTCCAAGATCAAAGATAAACTTCCGGAACCTGCGCGTTCAGTCTGGAATGAATATCGAGTTGTACTTTGCGGTAATGCGGACCCGAGTGGGATTGCGGACGATGAGCGCCGTTATGTTTTGCGACTTGATCAGTTTGTCGATATCTGCACGAGAGGAAAATACGAGCGAGAATTCGGACACCAACGACCGAACTCCGTGAGTGCTTGTGATTGCGTTTCGGAATTCTCAAAGTTTTTTAGAGGGCCGCTATTCAAAGCAACGGCATTCTCCTTCAATAACTATCAGATTGTGGGCAATGTGACTTTCCCTCATCCCGACGGCCTATACAAAGAGTATCGAGCAGTGAAGCGGGATGATCCTCGTTATCAGGCCCTCCTTCGTCGATGGGATTTTTCTGTCCTCGCGGGTAAGGCTGACACCACCGACGAACGCGCCAGAATCGCTCTTCGAGAGCACAAGGCGCTCGGTTATGTTCATGAGCAGAACGAAAATTTGGACACGGTTTTACTGCAGCCGCTCACGTCCCCGACGCGGGACGATGTTGATGTAGAGTTTTGTGAGCTTTATAAACTTCCGTCTCGTCAAGCTCGACTAAGCGAGTTTGTTCACCGCTACAGAAAAGAACTAGGGACAGCCGACAGACTTGGACTACTCAAAGTTCTGATCTCTCACTTTGCCGAACTCCATGATATCAAAGTCGCTCACCGGGATGTCGGGGATCACAGTCTCTGGCTAGAGCGTCCGACCCGAGTATCGATATCTGGACTCATCACGTCCTACTTTCCCGAAGACGGAACCGTGGGTGGATTGCGTGATTCGTTGAGAGCTGGTAGTTGCCTTCTTCCTGAGGACGTAAAAGACCTCGGTGAAGGTACTGTGAGCGATGCATTCAGACGCGACGTGTACTTGCTTGGAGTTGTGAGTCATTACCTCTTGTATCTGGAATGGCCGCCGAAGGATGCTACTTTGGAGGTGTATGAGTGGAAGGAAGTGCCGGACGACCCTTACGGAGCGGAAATCTCCGAATGGCTTCGCCGAGCCCTCGAGTTGATTCCGGCTGACCGGTATGCAAATGCAAGGGAGATGCTAAATGTTCTCACTCGAGTGCGCCCCAAGAATATTTCTTCTTTTGGACTCGATTTTCGGGCGTTTGAAGCTTTCAAGACAGATACACTCCCCTACTCCATTTATCGCATGGAAGAGGACATCAAACACGGCCATTCTCATGTGTACACATCTTTGCACGGCGGACAGAAGGTTGTAGTAAAAATATGGAATCAACTCCGCCCTGACCCGAAGCACGTTGAAGAAAGTCACCAATTACTGGCGTTTCTCGAAAAGGCGCGTTTGCTGAAGGCCCAGAGATGCGACGTGGTCCCAGATCTCGTGGATTTTGGCCTATCCGTGGCAGGGCCGTATATTGTTCAACTTTGGGCTCCGGGGACTCCGCTGGATGCTATCTCCAAAGAAGAGCGGTCAATTGAGAATGCAGTTCGACTTTGCAAGCGATTGATCGAAGCCGTCATCCATCTTCACGGACTCAGCCTCAGCCATGGAGATATAGGACCAAGCAACATAATTATTGATGCAGAAAAGGTCTACTTTATCGACGTTTTAGACATTTTCCCGGGGGGCGAGCGAACCCCATATAACCCAGCATATGCTCCAGCTGATTACCAAGAGTTGCCCGTGGCCGAACGTGACTGCTACGCAATAGCTAAACTCTGCGGCGAAATAATCGGGGCTGCGTTGCCAGGCACAATAAATCCTTCTCCTATCCAAGACGAAATCAGGGACTGTGTTGCTCGCAAAAGGGGCACCTATCGACTTGATCGAATCCTCGATGCACTTGACGAAGTTCTTTCACGCCCGGTAGTCACAAGTCCTTCGTTCGTCATACAGACAAGAGCTGTCAATGCACCGTGTGAGATTGTAAGTGATAATGGAACTTATTACGTTGTCATATTTGCTGACAGGAATCGAGAGAATGTCGGTAAGTTGACAGTCGTTGGAGTCCGTAAACAGCTGACGATAAGTATCGACATGACGACTTTATCTCCGACCTGGATCACCGTACGAGACATTCAGCACAGCCGTTTCGTTACGCATGCTCGGAATTCCGTTTATCAGCTGAAGGCCTCCATTCGACTTCTCCCAGGTGGTATTGATAAGCTCGCAGATTTTGTCCAGGCGTTATTCGCTATCCCCACGATCTCTGATGCTTTCCAAGATTTCGAAGGAGCAGAGCCAGCGCCAGTAAGAGCTGCGCTGGACACAGAAAGCAAGGTACCACCTGCGACGGAGGCTATCTGGAAAGCCCTTATCGCGGCAGAGGAAGCTACGCTCCCTGAAATAGAAATAGCAGGTCCCGGCGTTTGGGATGTCACGACTTTCAGTCGCCTGCGTGTGGCGTACTCGAAAACAGGGGAGCCGCTCGATTATGATTCAGAAGATACTATCGAGATCCTTCAAGAGGTAAATGATGAGCTGTGCCGTATTGGCGAAGTAAGTACTCGAGATACTACAGGATCTGTCCTCGCAATCGATCATGCATCACTCCGTCGAAGCTTAAGGCTCGGGGAGAAACTCAAACTCAGGAGCATCGAGGACCTATCATCCTTTCGTCGAAGGCAGTCTGCCGTCACGCGGATTGTAGAACGAGAGGCAGTTATCCCAAACTTGATCGATTTTTTTGATCCTACCAGGTGCCCGAGTCCGACCTTCAACGATGAGATAATTAGCGATACGGACCTTCAAGTGTATGACCTGTTTGAGGGGGATAAACTACAATTTAGCCTAAATGCCCAACAGCGCGAGGCATTCCGAACTTTATGGGGATCAGGTCCACTTGGTTTGCTGCAGGGGCCTCCGGGTACGGGAAAGACGGCGTTCATCGCATCTTTTGTCCACTATGCCCTCTCCAAGGGTGCTCAGAATGTTTTGCTCGCGAGTCAGTCGCACGAGGCGGTTAACAATGCCGCTGAAAAAGTTCTGGAGCTGTGCCGGAAGACAAATCTCAACATAGATCTCGTTCGCTTCGGCGCTGAAGGCATGGTGTCGGATCAATTGCGTCCATACCATTCAAGTTCCATTTTAGAGAATTACCGGATGCTGTTCCGCTCTGAAATGAGAGAGAGGATTGTATCCCTCAGCGACAATCTTGGATTAGAAACTACCTTTGTCGAAAAGTGGTTCGACATCAGTTTTCATCTTGGCCAACTGGACAGAGACATCGTAAATCTGCGAGCCAAGCTTCAGAAAGAGCAAGAGGCTACTCCAGAATTTAAGCAGCTATATGCTCGAGTGAGTCGTCGCGAGGAGCGATTTAGGATCATAGCGCAAGAGAAATTTGGATACAGTAAGACCGCTGACCTTAATGATGTGGTTCCAATGCTGAAACAGGAATTGATGAAGGCGTACGGTGTCCGCTCTCTTGATGCGGTAGCACGTCTCGATCAGGCGGCTGGAATAGCGCAAGAGTGGATTGATAGACTCGGTACGTTGCGCAGCAACTTCGAAGAATTTCTGGCGAAGACAAGAGCCGTCGTTTGCGGGACATGCGTTGGATTAGGTCGATCACATTTTGGCGTGGCCAAGAACCGATATGATTGGGTAATCGTCGATGAAGCTGCGCGTGCTGCTCCAGGTGAACTTGCTGTCGCAATCCAATCTGGCAGACGGGTTTTGCTAGTCGGAGACCACCGACAGCTCCCGCCGCTTTACAGCAAAGAAGTCGTGGACAATATAGCCTCTGAACTAGGGTATGGGGACCGACCTGTACTTATTCGGAGTGATTTTGAGCGTGCGTTTGAATCGGCCTATGGAAAGCAAGTCGGCGCGATGCTTAAAACGCAATACAGAATGGCACCACCGATCGGTGACCTCGTTTCTTATTGTTTTTACCCAACTCCTTTGCAATCGGGTCGGGGCGATGCTCCAGAATGGTTCGGAATGCTCCCACCGTGCGCCCGCGCCGTCGTGACATGGATCGACACCTCATCAGCTCGTCCCACAGCTCTCGAACGAAAGAAACAAGGGACGTACAGCTTTGAAAATCCATATGAGGTACGCGACGTTTTGGAAATTCTACGACAGATATTGTCCAAGAATGCGTTTATGGAAGCATTGATCAACGACGTAGGTGAGGATGCTCAACCGATCGGCGTGATTTGCACATATGCCGAGCAAAAACATCTGCTACAAAAGGAATTCAGTGAGCAGGAATGGGCAAGTAGCTTTCGGCAATTCGTTAAGATCGATACTGTAGATAGCTACCAAGGAAAGGAGAATCGGATCATCATCCTTTCTCTAACCCGCTACAACGACAGATTTGAGCAGGGTTTCCTCACCAGCGCCGAACGAGCAAATGTCTCAATCTCACGCGCCATGGATCGACTGATCATCGTTGGGGCCGGGCGAATGTGGCGCGAGAAGAATCAACAGGCACCCTTTGGGAAGGTCCTCTCTTACGTCGAATCGCGTGCGGATGCCAAGAACTTCAGCTTGATCAGCACAAACGACCTCCGCACAAAAGAGGGTGAGCAGCGTGGATAAAATCAACGCTGAAGACCAACTCGCATTTGCTGAAATCACTTTTGCGATTCCCGCCCAGAACTTTGGGGTAACCTGCGCCATAAGTGCAGAGGAGGGCCTTCCAGTTGTAACGGAATTTGTGTTACGGATGATCCACATTAGTGGCGCGATGACTCCTGGTCAGATTCAAGGATTTTTCGGATTTAATGAGCGAGAAGTAGCTGCAGTAATAAGGACTCTAAACGAAGAGCGACTCGTACGATGGGAAGATGACCGTGTGGAACTCACGCACTACGCTCTCGGCAGATTTCTAGAGAGTTCGGATTCAATTCCTCGATTCTTCAAAATCAGAGATTGGAGCGGCGAGGTCAACTTCGAACTGATCAGTTTCAGTCCCGCCCGCAAACCCACTCGTTTTCACAGGACCAACGCGATGGTTGAACTCTCAGCCCGGGATCCAAATAAAGAGTCTAAAACAATCTACTGGGCAGAGCGTTCGTTCCAAGAACATTTTCGGAAGATACTACGGCAGGATCGAGTCGAGATTTACAAGATATCAAAGGTCGATGCTGGCGAGCACTTCATGATACCCGCACCCTGTATTTTCAGCTTCAAACTCGATTCCCAACTTGAAATAAAACGATCCCTAGATGAAGAAACGGTGGCGGATCATCTTGAGATTGCCAGAGCCATCTCTGATGTCCTTTCAGTCCCCGAAACATCGGGAAACGCTCATGTGGGCAAGTTCATAGCATTCTTCGATGACCCTGTATTGAGCAAATACTTGACGGGGCAGAGGTTTGAATTCGAACGGTATCTCGAGGGCGTCCATGTCACTCGCACAACGCGGTACGAGGGTGGCGTAGAGCCTCTCTTGGGAGCATTACATTTGCCGCGCAATCGTCGGACGCTACTCCAGTGGATCAAATCTTCATTTGAATCTGAGGCAAGAACCGACCAACCTAGTGCGCTTAACGCATTTTGGCTGGGGCCTTCGACTCCGTTTTGGTCTAGATCAAATAAAATCCGCCCGCTAGCCGATCAGATCAATCGGGTACTCAAAGGAAACACGCTTGAGGATCATGGTGAGGAGCCTGAACGCGAAGAGCAGAGAAAAGAGGCAGGACTGAGAACAATTCTACAATTAAGTGATACGCGTGACAGGGATGAGAACGCTGGCGCGCACCGCTACAATTTCACTCGACTCTTCGGAACTGATGGCGAGGTTTTAGGTCGTAAATGTGAATTATTTTTAGTCCCAAAGAGATTCGTAGCTGTTTTGTTTCACTATTCCCATAATCATCCGGTGTCCGTGCCATTCGGATTCATTTCGTCGGACGCTGGGCACGTCGAGAAGGCCCGCCAGTTACTCAAGATCTTGACATTTGGGGAATACAAAGCATATCCGTTGAATCAGGATAAGGAAGAAGAAACTGATCTCAAGAAAGAATTCGATGCACTTGTTAACGGCTAGAGCGACCCACATCGCCTTCCTATTCAAATCCTTCCCCAGACAACCAAATTATTGAAAACGAGGACCTGACGCCAGAAGTCCGGTTCCCTTTGTGTCAATCAACAAATTTAGCGCGTGATGAGCATTGTGTATCTTAGGTGAACTCACAACCCCCTATTGCTCAGTAAGAATGGGGCACGCGACAAGGTGATGGCGGTTTCATGTTAGGCTCGTCCAGAGCGGTTCTCATGTGAATTCGCAGGCTTTGACCTAGTACGGCGTGAGGGAGAAGCGATGATAGCGGGGAAGAACGAGTTGAATGATGTTGCCATTCATTGGCCGCGAAGAAGATCGAAGGCCATCTCTGCAATTCGTCGATCAGGCGAATGCCCTTCCCATCACGTACCGAGAAAGCTTCGGCCGGGCGGACTCGTCGCCTTAGTCGCAGCCGACGGCGAGGTTCTCCTACTGTTCCGACTTGCCAGAATAGAGGAACACCGGTCAGTGATTGGCGCGGATCGAGAACGGTACACGAACGGTTGTGTCCTAATTGCGCGGAAAGGTAGTGCTCGTAAACCTCGGCGAAGCGATCCGCAAATCCTCAACGTGAATCATTATGGAGTAGGCGCATTTGCCTACTTTAATGCGGCACATCAAAGCGTCTGGTACGAGTCGGGACCCGGCAATTCTACTCGCAATAGTACAGCACGACCCCACAATAGCCATTTTCCGATGTTACGATTTCCATTATTCGCCAACAACATTGGTAAGACCTTGAGTCAGCCAGAGAAGAAACTGATTAAGGCTTACGTCAAGTGGGTCGGGGACGTCACAATGTTCGCACATCACCCGCTAAAGCAAACCGGCCTCTACACAGATATTTTTGTCCCGAGATGTTGGACATTGTTTGAGGCGAAGTCATCAATGGCGCGCCGAACTCTACGCGAAGCTGTTGGTCAGCTATACGACTACCAACGTCACTACACCCGCAGCCCGCGCCTTGCAGTGTTGCTGCCCGCGCACCCAGGGGCAAACGTCGCTGGGCTTTTTGAGAAGAGACGAATTGTCGTGGTCTGGCAGTCGCGTGGCGGGGCCTTTCGCGATTCGCGGGAAGGCATTCTCACGAAAGATCTACGCTCGCTCTCGAAGAGTGCCTAGAACGACCTGTTAATTCACGGCCCGCCTATTTCCAAAGGGGGAATCCACATGCTCGCCCTTCTGTATTTTCTGCCCTCTGCAATGTAATTTGTTCTGAGGACGCTAGCGGATAACTTATATGTCCCGCCCGCTAAAGCACTGGTTGCTAAGTGTCCTTTATTGGACGTTTTCGTGGGTGCTTTTCACCATCGTTTTTAGCTCACCCAATCATTGAGCCGGGAGCAGATCAGGGTGGAGGGCCTGATGCCACAAGGCCCGTCGTTCCAAGTGTGCCTTGACACGGGCCCAAATCGGGTACAATGCGTGCGAAAGCCGTCGTGTTGCGTGAAAACTATGATCGTCTACGATTGGAAGCCGAAATGAGTGAATTCGTCTTAACCCCTAAAGTTGACCAGGCGCAGGAGTTCATAGAAATCGCCAATGATTTTGCCAATCCACTTGACTTGGTGAGAGAGGCGATCAGCAATGCGTTTGACGCGCATTCCACTGACATTCGATTAGCATTCGAAACGGAAATTATGTCAGGGGAAACAATATTCGTCATTCGCCTAGCGGACAATGGCGACGGGATGGGAAGAGATCAGCTGCAATCATTCTTCGATCTCGGCAATTCTACCAGGCGTGCGGACAAAACGACGATTGGCGAAAAAGGACACGGAACAAAAGTATATTTCAATGCAAAGAGGCTCATGGTCGATACACAGCGCGACGGAATTACGTTGACAGCAGTGTTGGATGAGCCTTTTTCGAAGTTACACGAACACAAGATACCCGAGGTGGCAGTACGCGAAGAAGCAAGCGAGACAGTGGCAACGGGAACGACCATCACTATCTACGGCTACAACAACAACCGACGAGGACTGTTCACGCATAACCGTTTGCGCGATCACATCTTCTGGTTCACGAAGTTTGGGAGTGTCGAACAGCGATTCGGCAGCGAGGCACTCGCGAATGTGAAGCTGCACCTAAAGGGGCTAGATCGGGATGACTTTGAGACACTCGACTTCGGGCATCCTTTTCCACTTGAGAGCGGGAAAGTCGATGCGCTATTCGATATTTACATGATTCAGGCACCGAATTATTACTGCCGCCGTATGCTGCGAAGTGGGAGTTTGCCAAATCATCCGGAGGTGCGATATGACGCCGTTTTCTCCGTCGAGGGTAAGAGAATAAAATATGACGCCAATCCGATGCTCCGCCGCCCCGGATACAATGCTCCTGAGGGGGCTTACACAATTCAAGATCGATATGGTTTGTGGCTTTGTAAAGACTTCATTCCGGTGCAAAGAAAGAATGAGTGGATCACCTCGAAAGGCTCCGAGTTCACTAAACTGCACGCCTTTTTCAACTGCCAAGCGTTTAGACTCACTGCTAATCGTGGATCCGTCGAGAACACCCCGGCTGAGGTATTGCAGGACGTGGAACTTGTGGTACGCAAAGCGTACCAAGACCTGACCGAGGGCGATGAGTGGTTGCAACTTAGTTATCTCGAAGAAGAGGCGGAAGGATACAATACTGTTGAAAAGGAAAAGAAGAGCTTTGTTTTTCGAGTCGATAAGGCAAATAAAGCGAATATTTGCACGTACAAGAACCTTGTTCTTGTGGAGCCGAACCGAGAAAGCGGTGTGTACAGTCTCGTTGTACAATTGATGACAGTTGAGCCAGAACTATTCCCCTTCACGGTCGTCGATTATGACACGCTGGAAGGAATAGACATCATCGTAAAAAGTAACGACAGGGTGCCAGTCCACGGTTCGCGGCTCTACTACGTTGAGTTCAAGTACCTCATATCTTCCACGTTTAATCACTCCTTCGAAAATTTATACAGTATCGTGTGTTGGGATACGGAGTTAAAACACGGTGATATCGTTAAGGATATCAATCGTGAGGAAAGAAAGCTCTCGGTCGTTGCGCCGCAAGACGCTCGCGATTACACCCGTTACTTCCTCGAAAACCCACGCAAAGCCCACAAGATCGAAGTGTTCGTACTTAAGGACTACTTACCACAAAAGTTGAAGATGGAATTTCGCCCACGGACAGCTGACGATGCTCACTAACGACAGCTCGCCGTGACCGCTTATTGACGAGTGGTTAATTAGCAGAGCTAGCTGCGACGACGTGCGAATAAAGAAGGACCAGAGTGGTAGAATCGCGCCATTGTTAATTCATCAACATTGAGTGGATCGGATGGCATCAAATAGGGTATTCGGGTTGCTCCGACGACATGACTGCAAACAAAATGAAGAAGAAAGCGATTTCCGAAGATTCCGACCCGACGCCGCGCCAGGCGGATGGACAGCTGAATCTCATACTGGAAGACGGAGAATCTGCGATAGAAGTCAAGGCCGTTACCGTGTCATCGAATCGAACACCCATTAAGCAACCCTCCATTCAAGATGCACTTTTGGTTGAGGGGTTGCTGGCAGTGAAATTATCAGTCGGCTGCCAATCGCTGGACGAACTCAATCAGCTGTTGATAAGGAATCTCGGTCAGAACAGTCTAGAAACGAGGCGCCGATACGCCCACTCAATCATCCGCTGGTTTTTCCCAGATGGCCCAGTTGGACTGTTGCCGTGTGTATGGCGTGCTTACGGCGACGAAGCTATCATGAACGATCTCTTGCGATGGTCGTATTTGGCTCAGGAGCCGATCATGGGGGCGTGTGTGGCAGATGCACTTTTCCCACTAGAAAACGGCATTGCGATTCCGCCAATGTATTTCGACAAATTCTTAGCCGAGTACTTGGGTGAGGCTCCGCCAGAAAAAACACGGGAGCGTACGAAGATTAACCTTAAGCGAATAGGTTTTTTAGAACGGGCGAAGGCTAAGCCCGATCGCCTCGCCTCTGTGGTGCCGCAGAGAACCTCATTTATGATTCTACTGCATCACTTATTCGCGCCCAAATCGATTCGCACCGTTGAGCTTCGGAGCCTGTTCGAGAATCCATTTTGGAAGTATCTGGGGTATAAGTCAGAAGACTCAGTTCGGAAGGTACTGCGCGAAGCCGACGCCGCCGGAGTAATTGGTAAGTACATTGTCGCCGATCAAATCGAGCAGGTGACTACGAGCTGTGACCTGAACGAATGGCTCGAAAAAGGAATGCGCATTTGAAGGGAATCACTGACCTTCGCATATTGCTTAAACAGCGCACATGGGACAAAGAGTTAGTTCTATGGCTCGGTTCGGAGAAGTCGCTGCTCGACGCATTCGGTTTAATAAAGTGTGTCAGCCTGGACTTGCTCGACTTGTTCGAGCTTGACAGCCTACCGGCGGATGATGACGAGACGCACAATGTTCTCCGTGAACGTCTCCGCACTAGACTCAAGGCGATTCCAAAAGGGCACGACAATCGCACCGTACTCGTCGTGAAATCCATCGGGCTGCTGGCTCGCTATAGGATCGGGCTGAAGGAGTTCTATGACTGGTTCGTCGGTTCACACACGGTTGTGGTCTTGGTTCTCGACGGTATGCCTGCAAAGACCAATTGGCCTGAAGAGGTTCATTGTGACGCCAAGCAGCTCCTTAACTACTTTGCTGAGGCGGGCATGGTGAAGGATATTTATGCGGTCAACGGGTGAGTAGCATGCGCGAATTGGGAAAAATCATTGCCGTCAAGCCGGAGCCGGAAACCACCCCGTCCCTCACCGATATCATCCAGCAGGAAAAGGCTGTTCGTACGGTTTCCGATTATCTGTTTACACCTGCGCTTCAAGCTCACTTTAGACGCATCTTCGATTGTGTGGTGAACCGTAAGGGACAGGGCTTCTGGGTGCAAGCCGAATACGGAGCCGGGAAGACTCACTTTCTTGGCACTCTCGTCGATTTGTTGGTCTGGCGCGACCTCGGCGTCTGGAAAAACTTACGCGATGAGGAACTAAAGACCGACTACTCAGGCGCACTCGCGAAGGGAAAATGGTTCCCTGTCGCATTTTCACTTCGCGGCATGGGACAGTCTGGTGATGGCGACAGCCTGATGCGTGTGTTCGAGGAGCAAATACGCGAGAGCATCAGGATATTCGCACCAGAGTTAGACGCGCAGGTTAAGATCACCTCCGCCGAGTTGGCTGATCATTGGCATCAGCACGAGGCTTCCGACGCCGAAAAGGCGGGGGTCAAATTCTTTTTCGATAAGGAGCATAAGGGCTCGCCGGAGGATTTTCGGTCTAAGCATGGGCCGAAAAAGTTTGGTCAGGAACTGGTGCGCTCAAGACTCCCTGAAGGTCGACTGCGGGGGAAATTCAAAGAACGATTTGCACACATCTACGACCAAATTACCAAGCTGGGTGGCTATGAAGGCCTTATTTTCGTTGTCGACGAGTTCCGCTCCTGGCAGGACAGACATCCACAAGGGACTGTCGCCTACGCTGAGGATGAAGAGATCCTAGAAACTCTGGCATTCGTGCTGCCAACTCAGCATCTGAACATCATTACTCTTATTGCTAGCCAGGGCGACATGCCACAGAAGCTATCGGGCGGTGGCGAGGGCGACCGTTTTGTGCCGCTTTACTTGTTAGCTGATAAGAACAAGAGTGATTTCGGGGAAATTGTCACCTTTCGAAGTCGCGATCTCCTCAAAGGGGCGGGAACGGACATCAAGGAGTACTACGACTACTGTAGGAAAGAGTACAAGTTCATAAAGCAGGCGAATATCTCCCTCGACGCATTCACAGCCATCTTCCCCTTCCAGCCGCGCTGCTTCGACGTGATGCGTCGGATTACGCAGAATGCCGAGAAGCACAACTTGCCCACGGCCCGTTCCGCGATCCGGATGGCGTGGCAGACATTGTCTGATTCTCAATTGCTCAAGGGCAAGCGTCTCATTATTCTGTCCGACATCATCGCCACGGATGAACTTCGTAAAGGACTGAACCATGAGAATTACAAAGAAGCGTACTTGAATCTTCAGGGTGCAATCGAGCAATTGGTCGAGCTCGATATTGGCCCTGAAGAACGAGAACAATGCAAATCCGTCCTCGAAACTCTTTTGCTTTGGGTTTTGAGCCTGCCGGATAACCTGCGTGACGGACTCACGGCTCAAGAAGTCGCTGAGGCGGCATGGCTCCATGACGATGCTGTCGGCGCAACGGCCCAGGCCGAGCATTTGCTCGAACTGCTCATCCAGAGTGGTTTCCCCGTGCGCAAGGAAAAGAAGTCAAGGGGCGGTGAAGAGGTCTCTGTTTACGCCTACGAAACTAGCCTGGTCCAAGCAAATCCGGTCAAGTTTTTTGCGCCGCTCAAGAAGAAGTATCTACAGGACGTCACACGACAAGACGAGAAGTGGGTCGAATCTCTTTTTTGGGACTTGACTATGATTACTCCCGAAGCCCAGGAAGAGCTGCAAGTGAACGGAGGCATTTTCACTGACTTCGCACCTGCGGACCAGCGCAACATGCAGGAGCGTGCCAGCAATTCGCCAGCCAAATTCTCATTTCCCCAAAGGTCCGCAACCTCCACACGCCGCATCCATAAAGTTGTGTATGGAGGTGAAGTAGTTGTATCCGATCGCTGGCGCGAAGAATTCGGAGAGGAAATCAAGCACACAGACCAGCATTTTCGGATCGTTTATCTGTGTTCGAAGACTGTAGATTCTGACGAGAAGATTACTACTGCACTGAATGATGCACGTATTGCCGCCTGTCGGCCAGAAACGCTCAATCAGGACACGCGTGATGCCCTCGCTGACTTACTTGCGGCCGAGGAGATGAAGAAAAACTGCGCCGCCTCCAATCAAGGTTCTCTTCGCGACTACGCGGACGAAAAGCGGAAAGCGGCAGTTAAAGTGATTCTAAAGTGCCAGCAGGACGAGTTCCGGCGCGGCAAGGTGCTGACACAAAAAGGCTACGGTATCCCCGCACTGGAGGTATTTGCTCAATCCAAGGAACGCGAGGAAATGCTGGCCGCTCGTTTATTAGAAAAGAGCTATGACACTCCGCTATTTAGCCCGAAGGACTTGAAGAAAGACTTTACCGATAATGACGCTCGCAAGTTGTTTGCTGGGTTGTTTACAAAGGAACCAGCCAATGCCGAGAAAGACGCAGTTGTCAATTTCGGGCCGGGTCTGGAGCTGACCGTCAAATCGCACCCGACAGAATTCAAACCAGACCACTCGCAGGCTCTTGCCAAAATCAGGGAGATGCTGTCGGGGGTAGCTGACAAGCCCCTCAACGATATCAAGGCTGCCTTCTGTCGAGCGCCCTATGCGCTAACACAGGAGATGCTCACTCTATACTTGTTCGCGCTCGTCCGGTCCGGAGGCTGGGAACTAGGGCTCAATCAAGCCACGCCAATACAACTCACCAATGGCAAACCGCTGCCTGCCAACAAGCTGACCGCTCACACACTCAGCTTGGTGAAATGGAACACACAATTAGACAGGGCCTTGCTCGGGGCTCGGATCACGGTCTCGATTCAGAAAGGTTGGAACGAGGTTCTACCGTTTGCCCGTGTATTAGATGATAGTCTGAAGCCCGCGACGACGCCGGAAGAGGAACTTCAGCGCAATGAACAGCTCGTCACCGTCCTGGGCAAGCTCAAATCCGAACTACCTGGCATCGAATCGAGCATGGCCGCGTTGGCGCCTAAACTAGGCGGCACCGTCCCGAAATCATTTGTAGAACTTTGCGCCCGTCTCAATGCGCTCGGGGTATCCGAGTCTTACCAGCAGTTTGATGCAGCAGTCCGCGAAAGTTTTATTGACAGCGACAGGTTCGCCCAAGCATTTGTCGAATACGCCAATGCGCGTATGCTTTCCGGGCACGCGCTTGAATTGAGCCAAGCGCGTGATTACCTAGTTGCTGCTTGTCAATTGAGTTCGTCGCTTGAAATAACCTGCAATTCTCTGGTGAGTCAGCTCGATTTCCAATCGCTTTTTACCGGCCCTCACTTGATTGGCGCACGACTGGACTCATTTAGGCAGTGGAAGCAACAGTATGTCCAAGCCTACCGAAAGGGGCACCGAGCGTATTACGAAGGCCTTGACGGACTGGCCAAAGCTGCCGAATTCCTGCGACCTCGCGTCTTCGCGTTAAACCGACTAAACACAGTGATCGAACTTGGTCCGCCGCACTCTGGGACCTCTACCATTGCTGCGCAGTTCGAGCGGCTTCAAGACGCTCTCTGGCTGTGTCCCGATGCTGCTGAGGCTGATGTGGCAGGCGCGAATGCTATTTGTCCCAAGTGCCAATGGAAACCCGAAAGAGGGCAACCCACCGAGGTGTACGAAAGCATTGCACAAGCCGTGACGCAGGGGCTTGCAGATCGCTTTCAGCGCCTTAAAGACGCTTCGATCTCCGTCGTGCTCGCAAAAGCCGAGGGCAAGAAAACTCGGGCAGACTTGACGGCACTGCTCGAAATCATCCAGTTGGCGGACGCTGAAAAGCTAACCAACGTGATGACGGATGACCTCGCCATGTTCCTACGTCAGGTTTTGCAAGAAGCGAATATTGTGCAGGAGACCATCGAGATCGAGCCTATTTTGCGACAGATAGGGGCAATAGAAGAGGACCGCGTTGACGAAGCTATATCCAAGTTTACTAGTTTGCTTCGCAATGCGATCAAGGACGCGAAAGCCAAGCATGGCACGGACAAGCGAGTGCGCATTTTTCTCCGTACGGACGACTAGCGATCATAAAATTAAGGAAACATGCCAGCAAGCGATCAACAGATAGAACTGGCCGATTTTCTCCTCCGACACATCAAGCCATATGATGCGATGACGGACGATTACGAAAGGCCAGCATTCGCAGCGGATATTAAAGAAGGTAAGAACGACCCAATCTACAGCGCCCATTCCTACCACACTAAGGTCCCACCCCGGAGCATCATTCCTTACATCCTTCATTACACGGAGCCGGGCGACCTTGTGCTCGACCCCTTCTGCGGGTCTGGCATGACCGGCGTGGCGGCACAGATGTGCGCCAATCCGCCTGCCGATTTGCTGGAGCAATTTCAAGAACTCAAGAGCCGAGTCGGCCCGCGTGCATGTGTTCTCAACGATCTATCTCCAGCCGCTTGTCACATTTCGTATAACTACAACACACCTGTCGATGTCGAAGCGTTCCGAAACGAGTTCGAGCGCATCAAGATAGCTGTGAGGGACGAGTTTAATTCGCTGTACTCTACCGAACACTACGAGCCAGCGGTTGGTCTTTACGATCCTGCCAATTCGAGTGTAGCAAGTCGCCTCACAAATCCGACTTGTCGGGTCGCCGGACACATGCTGTTCCGTGACAAGGAACGCACATGGGAACTTCTTACGAAGGGGGAAGTCGAGGCACGGCTTGGTTATCCAGTCACGCAACTACTGAATGAAAACTGGGACAACATTGACTTGGTCAAAGTCGAACGGTGGATTTGTATCCCTGCTGTAATTCAATACACGATCTGGTCGGACGTTTACCGTTGCGAAGGGCTCGTCACGATCGAGGAACCGACCGGCAAGATTAGCACCCGGGGCAAAGGCATAGGTAAGCCAATTACGAGGAAAAAGACCGTGCCGCGAGGCTGTCACAAAGACATCGTCCTTTGGGACGCAGCGGTCAACACTGTCACGGAAGAAGTTTCAGAAGACTTCAAGTGCCCGCACTGTGATCAGAAGTGGCAGAAGCTACAGTTAGAATTAACGGACACAGTCTCCATTCGGTGCGACTACAAATACTTGGATGTTCAAGGCAAGACGCGACGAACAGCAAGGAGATCGACAAAGAAAGAACAAGACTTTCTCGCTGTGGCTTCAGCTTACGAAGGAACTCAAGATTTTGACTTAGACCCGAAGCGAGAATTGATGACGATGGGGCCGAACAAGCGGGGTGTGAAGCGATTCTCCGATTTCTATACACCCCGAAACTTTATCGCCCTTAATGCACTAGCGAACTTAATAAAGTTCGTTGTCGACGTCCGCACAAGGCAGGCGTTGCTCTTCGCTTTCACCTCGATTATTGCCTATTGCTGTCGAAAGCAGAATTACGGTGGCGGGGGAGGAGGTATGAGCGGCACGCTTTATATCCCCAGTTTTCATCAGGAAAAAAATGTTTGGGAGGTCTTTGAACGTAAGGTAGAGAAGCTCTTCGAAGCGTTCCGTACGTTTGGCCATGGTGGAGAGACTGAAGTAATTTGTCACGACGCACGAACGCTTCCACTGCGAGATGCCACAGTTGACTATATTTTTGTTGACCCTCCCTTCGGAGGAAACATCTACTATGCGGACGCATCCATCCTGTGGGAGGGGTGGCTAAACGAATTTACGGATGAGACTAAAGAACTTGTATTTAACCGACAGAGATTTCAGGACGAACATTTCAAGAAGTTAGGCGACTATGAGTCAGGCATGCATGATGCATTTGCTGAGATGTTCCGAGTCCTGAAACCGGGACGTTGGTGCACTGTAGAGTTCAACAATTCTGATGGTCGAGTGTTTGAGACGATCAAGCGGGCAATTGGTGCTGCAGGATTCGAAATTGCGAACATGCTTCTGCTCGACAAGGCGCAGAAATCATTTAAACAAGTCAAAGGTGTGAAAGGGGAGGAAGACGTTGTGGACAAGGACGTTTTGTTCAACCTCCACAAGCCCGACGTCGTCCGAACTGAAGTGTCGGGTGAAGATCATGACTTGGAGCGACAGGTTGTCGAGGCAGTGCGCCAGCATCTCCAGACACTTCCGGAGCGCGTGAAGACAGAGCCCGAAAAATACAATGATGAGCACCGCACGACCGCCACGATTAACAGCATGTTGATGAATGTGCTCATTCCACGTGGAGTGAGCGTGGAGCGACTGAACCTTCCGTTCATCGAACGCATCTGTCGCCGCTACTTTCGCAAATTAGGACAGAGGTGGTATCTGCGCGGGGAGGCCGTAGGCGGCAATGGCGGCCACGACCTGTTCGCGACGGGAATTGCTGTCACAGACGAGCTAACGGCCATCGAATGGCTTCGGCAAGAGTTGCAGTCAAGGCCTAAGTTGTTGGGCGAACTCAAGCCGCTGTGGATGCGAGCGACTGGCCTCCTGCCCGCCGAAGTCTCGCAGACGCTAGTCTTGGATGATCTCCTGACTGAAAATTTCTGGCGCGATGCGGACACCAATCGATGGCGCGAGCCTACGCCAGAAGAACGAGAGAGAATGAATGATGACCGCTCGCTGCGAGCGTTGCATGACGCCGAGCGGTTTGTGAATGGAACCCTCCGGCGCGAAACGAACGATCAAGAGCGTTGCGATTGGATAGATGTGCTTTTTCAAGCCTGCCGCGCTATCGAAGACAATGAGATGGAGGCCTTACCTGCTTTGCGTGGTTTCGACAAGACTCAAGGATATTCGCTCATCTCGCGTCTGTTTCAGTCCGTACTGCGGGACCATGTCGAACCAACCGCCTATATTCGCTCCGAGAAACAGGCACGGGCCGCATCACAGCGGGTTCAAATCCAGGCGCAGGAGGAACAGGCAACAAAGGTGAGTCCTAAGGCGGAAGGGAAATCGGGACAAGGGATGCTCGACTTCAAGAAATCCACTTAAAAATGCCCCTCAAGACTCCAACCGAAATACTCGGCGAATGGCTCTCAAAACGAGCTAAAGACACCCGCGTTGCGATTGCGATTGATTCTGACCGGTTCCTGATGGACGCCAATATCCTGGCGCGACCCACGTTCGTGGATATCAGTGGACGCGAGTGGCAGTTAGCCGTGTTTCGAGGGGATGACCTTGCATTTCGTTTGCAGTTTCGAGATGCCAGCTCTAACGGTCGCGCATTGCTCGTGCTCTCACGAGGAGCAGAGACCACGCAACCAATTGATGTATCTTGCGTGTCTGACATATTGGCCAAAGACGAAGCCGGGGAACCGCTCGATTTGTCGATTACCGCACTCTTCCGCCGTGTTGCCCCTAAAATTAACTTCCCCGTCAGTGAACTGCGCCGGTTTAAGAGCGAACTGCTAGCGCGAACCGATTATGTCGAGGAAGCAGCGGAAAAAGTCATTCAAAAGTGGGGCAAACCGGATAGCTGGGGACGCGGTCAAGTTGCAAGCATGGTTTTGCTCGCGCATTACCCTGAGCTGAATTTATCCGATATCTGGCCTGATCAGACAACTGCTACTGAATTCCTAGCGCACGTCGTACGTTTGCTCGTTGGATTGACTCAACTGCGCGGAAAGCGGCATATCGTCGAGATTGTGATCCGTGAAGCGGCCCGCGAACAAGTGCGTGATGTTCTTTTCTGGGCGGGCGCTCAGCCTGAGGAATTGGCGGCATATCTGGTGCTCCGTGAGTTCGCCGGGCAAACGAAGTTGCAGAACCCATCCACGCAGCTTGCCGGTTTGCCGTTGTTCTCCCCAGACCTGCCTCTTTCGAAGATGGAACGGAATGCGCCCGAGGTTATCGTTGCACTGAAAAGGCAACCGAAGATGTGGGCGGCGGTGAACCAATGTGCGGAATCATTCCTGACACCCCGGCGTGCGAGTCGAGTGCTTGAGTTGTTGCCGTCCACCGCGAACGGGATTCCAGATATCTCGCTCCTGTTACAGCAGGACAACCCAGCAATTCTTTATGAGCAACTTGCCTCGGCCCTAAGATTCATTTTCAGCCAAGCTCAGCCTCAGGTACTCCCTTGGATCGCACCATTGGAAGGCCATTCATTACTTCGGGCTGTTGAACCGTTCTCAGAACGCACCCGACAATGTCGAGCGGCATTGAACTTGTTGTTACGCCTGCATCGCATTGAAAAACGACTCGCGGAAATTGTGCCCGCGTTCAAGCATGGCGACGTACTCTTGCAATGGTTTACAGAAAAAGACCAGCACTTGCTGGAGCTTGACCTGTCGCACGCTCATCACGATTTGGAAATCTGCTCAGATGGCGAGAACGGGGTCCAAGACAAAGGACTGGAATACCTATATGGAAGCCCGGATCAGTCGAGACCCGAGGTTGGTTCCCTCAAGTGGAGGATTCTTGGACGGCTTCGGCAGCTGGACGAGACCCTGGCAGAGTTTGTGCGGCAATCTTCAGATCAGTTCGGGCGTGGGGCAAGAAGCACACGCGGGTTACTGAGAAGCAAAATCGATGTTGATCAAATCAAGGCCGGAACTTTGCCAGGCCGCGTGTGGGTGTTGCTGTTCGACGGGATGCGCTTCGATACCTGGGAGAGCGTGGTCAAGCCTGTTCTGGCGGAATTCTTCGAGATTCAAGACGAGCCTTACTTCTGCGTCCTTCCGAGCTTCACATCATTTGCCCGAACGGGTCTGTTTGCTGGGGGGTTACCAACCGAGTGGAAGGGTTTCAAGGGAAGTTTTTCCGACAATGAGCAACAACTCTTCGCAGTCAATATGGGTCTCAACCCCCAGGACGCAAAGGCGAAGCTACGTTTTGTGGTAGAAGCCGACACTACTAAGGCGCGGGCAAAACTGAATTATGCTGACAAGGAGGCGCCGCTGCTGAATGTGCTTATCTATCCGGTCTCTGACGACACTTGCCATGATTTTGGTGGGGACCTCGCATCTTTTAATAACAAGATTCGAGCGGACATGGTGGGGAACAGAAGCGACGGAGTACGAGGCATTTTGGATGACTTGCTCAAACGGATCGGACCAGAAGATACGGTAGTGCTTTCGTCTGATCACGGTTTTGTTGAACTCCTGCCCGGCGATTCGGTACAGGTATCCAAAGCGGAGGCCGAAAAAGCAGGCGTAACGCTGGAATCGAGTGTGCACTGGAGATATGTTGAGGCCTTCGCTCCAGCGCAAATGCCTGAGGCTGTGGCCGTGCCAGTCGCCAGCAATGTGATTTGGATGGCCCAGGGGCGCCGATGGTTCTCACGAGAGGGCACCAAAGACACGCCGCGATATTCACACGGGGGATTGTCGATGGCCGAAGTTGTAGTGCCTGGCGTGGTGCTTCACCGAGTCACTAATAAAGAGGCGCGGGTGGAACTGATTGACACGCCGACAGTGCTTGTTGCTGATGAAGACTCAGTGTTCGAGTTGCCCGTCGCTGTTCGCAACACAGGCAATTGTAAAGTAGACTTTGAGGTCCGGGTGCTCACTAATCTTGGGGAGGAACTTCTTGCATGGCACACCCGTTTGGCGCCCGCGACTACTGAGAAAAAAACTGCTTCAGGCGTGGCCAAATACAAAGAAACGAGCGACCGGGAGCCAGACCCAAACAACACTGTTGCAGCCATTACGGTTCGCCTCCGGCATACCGATTTGTTGGGGGTATGGCGAGACGCGATGGATGGATTGATTACGATTCCGGTCAAGGTGAGGCCTAAGCCAGTAAAACTGGAAACGGACGCACTCAAAAGTTTCGACGACATTTAATCGAAAGGGTCACATGGCAGATCAACATCAATCACTAATGAAGCCTCCGACCGATCCGCTGGACGCGAAGATTCTTCAAGTTCTCGGCGATCGGGTCATTCTCAAGCCCTTAACTCGATGGAATGAGGCTTATAGGGAGTTTCCACGTTACGTGATGGAATATCTAGTCAGCCGCTACGTCGATGCCGCCGACCCAATTGTCGGACAACATAAGATCGATAAGATCCTTTCCGAACACTATTCAGAAAGTGCGAAGAAAGAGCTTATAAAGAGTCGCATCAAGGAGCGTGGACAATACACGCTCTTGGGTCAACTCACCGTTCGCCTCGATCAGGCCCGAGACCATTACTGGGCCACCGTTCCTGCGCTGGGAGACGACACAGTGCGGGTTGCCCAGAAGGTCCTCGCAAAAGAGGGGGACGTGTTAATGACAAGTGGTGCGTGGGGAACCATGGAGGTCGAGTATGACGGTACTTATGAAATCAAAACCCGGAAGTACCCATTCTATATCCGCGAGTTCACTCCGCTGCAGTACACACGGTTGAACCTTGATGACTTCGTCGAGAAACGGACTTCATTCACTGACGATGAATGGCTGGACTTGCTGGTGCAATCCATCGGGTTCAATCCGGCACGTTTTGAGCGACGTGTAAAAATGTTGATGCTAATGCGCCTTGTACCGTTCGTAGAGTCCAACTTCAACCTGATCGAACTGGGTCCACGAGAAACGGGAAAGACGTACACCTTTCGCAACACATCCAACCGTGCGTTCGTCGTCTCGGGCGGCAAAGCCACGCCTGCTACGCTCTTTTATAACAAGGCGTCCCGCAAGCTCGGGGTCATCGGACTCAAGCACCTCGTTTTTTTCGATGAGATCGCGAACACGCGTTTCGATGATGCTGAGGCGAGCATAAGCATGCTGAAAGACTATATGCAGACTGGGAAGTTCAGTCGCGGCGACCAGGAGTTCACGGCGCCGTGCTCGATTGTCCTGGGTGGCAACATCGACACGAATATTGACCTCCGTCAACCAGACCCGCGTTATCTACACCTGTTCCAAGTCCTGCCTGTTGAATTGCAGGACCCTGCGTTTCTCGACCGTATCCATGCCTACCTGCCGGGCTGGGAGATGCCCAAGATTCGGCCGGAAAACTATTCTACTGGGTACGGACTGTTGACCGACTACATGGCGGAAATCTTTGCTGAGCTACGCCGTAGGAACTTCCAAACCCACGTCAACGCTTGGGTAGACATGGGTAACATGACGGGGCGCAATCAGGACGCCATCAGGAAAACGACAGCTGGCCTGCTCAAGCTCCTATATCCGCATCGTAGTCCGGACACTCTCACCCGCGAGGAACTCTCGCCATTGCTTGAATTGGCTGTTGAGATGCGCAAGCGCGTTACCGACCAGCTCGCCAAAATCCTTCCAGCCGAGTTTACTGGCGTTGAATATAGCTTTACGGTGAAGAGTCGTTGAAGCAATAAGACCGAGAACCTGTCATGGTCAGAGGGGGTCATGAGCAATCGTGATCCGTACTCTGACTCTCGTTTTTTCGAGCGGTTTTGTGCTCGAAAGAAAGAAGCAAATTCCCTTCATAGCGGGCTCATTGCGAACGGGCACGCGCGCCGTCAAGGGCGGCGGTATGAGCCGTTTATTGGAGCAAGGCGGAAACCCTTGACGGAACGAGCGCGGGACCGGGCGCAGCCTCTTGCGGAGAAGGGAATTTGCGCTGGGGCTGTATTAATCGTGGAAGTGAATCAGGGTTGGTGTTCTGAATGCTTTGCGTGGGTTTTGACTTGCTGCACGTATCCGTTGGTCAATCCGGCTGTGGGAGATCCGGTGTTGTAGTAGGACAGAGCGGAATCGAGGGCGACGAAGCCCTCACCGTGAACGCGAGCTGTTTCTGCGTACGTAGTGGAAAGAAGAGCAGCCCCAGATCGGAGATTGGTACAAGGGTCAAACAGTTGTTCGGGCGTGAGATGCAAAAGGGCGGCGTGTTCGCTGTTCACCTGCAAGAGTCCGATGCTGACGGTGATGCCTTGCGCGAGAAGCCATTTCGTCCACGCAATCGCTTCTTCGAGCGATGCGGGTTGTCTTTCAAGAGTGATGGTGCCGCGATTCCATCCCTGGCGGCGGGCGAACTGATGTGGACGGTTGACGCTGAGGGCGTAGGGATAAAGCGCCGATTCAGTGCGCGCGATGGCTTCGAGGGTGCTAACGGGGACATTCGCCGCGCAGGATCGCGCGAGTGTTTCAAAGGAGGTGAGGGAAATCTTCGTGTTGGGGTTGGTGGTGGGTGTCTGCGCAAAACAAGTGGTTACCGCGACAGAGAAGAGCGTTGCGAAAATGATCTTTGCAAGGTGCATTAGAAGTTGGTGGCCGAAAGCACGGGGAGATGGAAAAGCCGCGCCCAGCTCGCGGTACTGGATTGCTGAATCGCCGGAATACGGGTGTTCTTAGCCCAATAATCGTTCGAGGTGGTCAATAGAATGGTGGGATGTTCAACAGCGGAAGAAAGAAAGGGCCACACGAGGATTTGTTCGTAGCAGATGAGCACGGCGGCTTTCTGATTGTGGACGTGGATTGTTCCGCGGGCAAAGAGATTCAATGGCACGCCGCCATCACCAAAAGGCTTCCACATTGCGATCGGAATGGGAACGCGCTCTTGATAGAGGGCGTTATTGTTCTCTCCGCGTGCGAGTAGCACATTCAAGTAGCGGTTCTGGTCAAAAGGATTTCTCAAATCGCCGGGTTGGTTCATCCCAGCTCCGATAAGGACGGTGCGGTGTTGCGCTGCGACCGAATTTAAGGTATCTCCCCAAAAAGCTTCCGTGGATTCATTCCAGTTCGTGACCAGGTGTTCCGGGAAGAGCAAGACCGCCGCGCGAGACTCGAGGATGGTGGTTTGCATGAATTGGTGGGTGTTGTATTCAGTTGTGAAATCGGTGTCGCCCTGCCCTGAGCCCCCATAGTTTGTGTTGACCGCTTCCCATCCTGCGGGGAGCTGCGGTTGCGTATATTGGAAGTGAAAGACAAGAGCACAGAGCGTCAAACAGACGACGCTCTGTGCTGGCTTGAAGCGGAAGAAACTCAGAAACGCGAGGATAAGTGCCACGCCAAACCATTTCGAGCCGGGGAAAAGAACACCTGCGGAAAGAAGAGGCGAAGCCCATCCGATGATCCCGAGTGGCGGAAGCGCCGTCACGAGGACGCAAAGTGGCACAGACAGTGCAGTTCTGCCCCGCGCCCGCGTGAAGAGCAAACCCCAGGGCAAAGCCAGCAGAGCCGCAGCGGCTAGACACAGGAACAATCCAATGAGCGGTGTGCCCTCCAGTCCAAAGAAAGCGCGCGCTCCGGGGATGAGCGGCCAGCTCGCCGCCGCGTAGTAGCAGAACATCGAAGCATAGGCGTGCTTTCTGGATTTCGCGTGATAGACGAGTAGCGGAGCGACGAGGGAGAGAGGAATGGCCGTGAGGTGGCCGCTCCACGCAACCGCCGCCGTCGTGCCGGCAATGGCGGGAAGCGTAACGCTACTGCTGAGGGACTTGCGTAGCGAATGTCCACAGTGGGCGGAGATGATGCCGAATCGAGGCCTCTGGAATAGCGCCGTAATAGCGGCTGTCGAAGCTGTAGCTGTTGAACGATGAGATGACCCACACGGTTCCCGGTTCGACTCTGTAGGTGCCATACGGCCACGGGTCAAGGGGGCGTTGCAAGTGGTCGCGGAATCGTCCCGCGCTGTTGGGAAGGAGTTGTCCATTGATTCGAATTCCATCTGCGCTCACCTCGACGTGGTCTCCGGGAAACGCGACGGCGGGTTTGAGAAGAGGCGCTCCGCCATCGGGGCAAGCGCCCGCAGTGCGATATTGACGGCTGAGGGAGATGGAGGCCGCTGCTCCTTGCGGACAGAACTCCACGAGATTTGCGCTGAGCGAGTGGCTCGTGATGTAAAAGCCGCGCGGGAGAGAGGGCGTGAGATTAAGACGGATGCCGAAAACCCAGCCCGCAATGAGTCCGAGGAAGAAGGGAGACGCCAGCAGGCAGGCCCACAAAACGGCGCGGCGAACTCGTTGGCGTAGTTCATATGAGCCACTTGTCTTGAGTTTCAGGGGATTCGGAAGACGGAGCGTCATCGGTCATGACCTCGTTCGTAAGTGCCGCGTTCGGTTGGGCCGGATCGGACTGATCTTGCGCCACGTCGCCAATGACAAAGAATTTGTGCACGCTGACTTCGTAAATATAGCGCTTGTATTTGTCCTGGCCGACGCAAGGCCGCTGGTCGAAACTTCCTTCTACATACACATTGGCACCTTTTTCAAGTTCGGTCGCAAGGATCGCCAAATCCCCGTAGAAGACCAGGCTGAACCAATTGGTGTGCTCTGAGGGCTTGTCCTGGCGAGTGAAACGATAGGTTTGTCCAAGCCGAGCGTTGGCCACGGGCATGGAGGAGGGCAAATAACGTAGCGTGGGTTTTGCCGCGAGATAACCAGCGAGTTGAAAACGGTTCTCTTGCATGACTTAAGGCTCCGAATTGAGATCCAAGCGTTCTATTAAACCTTCTGGCGGTCGAAGCGTGGCGCTCGGCGGTGGCGGAGGTTGCACGATCGGCGTATCTGTGCCAGGACAGGTGCCGGACGAAGCAGGCAGGCGTCGGTGCGGGTGCGGTCCTGGTGTTGGCTTCGACTGTGGGGTCAGGTCGGGGAGTGGGTCCTGGGGCGAGAGACCTCCGTCGTGAATGGAAAAAAACTTTGTTGGCGGAGGAATCTCGGCTCGGGAAAGCAGGATGGGGTCAAAGAAGTAGAGCATTTGCGTGCCGTAAATGGGGTAGTGCCCGGAAACAAAGATAAGCATGTCACCGGGAGCAATGATTTTTTCCTGGTGTCCAGCGCTCTCTTTTTTCGGGGGCCGCAGGCGCATGATTTCGTCCGGAGTCATGAGGGGACGCTCGATCTCGTCCATATGCGTGCTCATGTGATCGAGGACCGGAGACATGCGCGAGCCGGAAAAGTTGAACGACGCTTTTCGAATGGTCTGCGTCCCCGTCATTTTGCTGAGGAGTTCGGCGGTGTCGTACTGGTTGGGAGCAAATGCGACGCGAACCTGGCAATTGCTGACGATGCTCTCGTTGCGTCCGTATTCGTCTACGATTTGTCGAATGTCCTGGGTAATGAGGTAGGCCTTGAGGCCAAACCCGGCCATGTAGGAAAGCGCGTCCGCGAAAATCTCCATGCGTTTGAGGGAGGGAAACTCGTCAATCAGGAAGAGCAAACGGTGTTTGTTGCGGAGTTGCTCGGAGCCCTGAAAATCGAGTTTTTCGGTGAGGCGGTTAACGATCATCGTAAAGATGAGGCGCATGAGAGGGCGAAGCCGGATCTTGTCGCTTGGGGGGACGACGAGGTAGAGCGACACGGGCCGTTCGTGATTTACGAGGTCTTGAATCGTAAAGTCGCTCGCGGAAGTGGTGCGGCTGACAAGTGGATCGCTGTAGAGCGTTAGTGCCGTCTTCGCTGTGGACAGGACGCCGGAGAAATCCTTGTCCTCCTTGTCGAGCATTTCCTGGACTTTCTCTTTTACGACTGGATGCGTGCGCGTCGGTTCGCCCGTGGGAAGCCGCCAGTTATGTGCGTTGTCTTTGTCGTGTGTGTAGGTGAGAAGCTCGGTGAGGGTTTCGCGGAAGGTGAAGCCGGGTCGCGTAAATACGCCGGCAAGAAGGCTGAGAGAGGCCTGCCGACCTTCGAGAGCAGCGGCGTAGCACACATGCAGGATCATCCCCGCAGTGATGGACGCGGCGGCATCCTGCCAGTAGCGTTCCTGCGGGCTGTCTTCCCCGGTGCGGACGAGCATGTTGGCTATGTTTTGGGCATCGGAAACATCGCGATCAGTGAAGAGGCGAATTTCCGCCAGCGGATTAAATCGGGAAGAGTACTCGGGTTCAACCGGCGAGAACTTGAAACAGATTTGCCCAGCCTGGCTACGGAAACCCGCGGTCTTGGCCCAATTCTCACCCTTAATGTCGTAGACCACGGTGCTTTCCGCCCACGCCAGGAGTGTAGGAATGACGATCCCTACCCCTTTGCCGCTTCGTGTAGGAGCAAAGGCGAGAATGTGTTCCGGGCCGTTGTGCCGCAGGTAGTGGAGGTGTTTGATGGACTGTTCGTGCCAGCCTCCGACATACACGCCCTGCTTCGCGTGAATCAGATTGGTTTCCGCGATATCGGCTTTCGTGGCCCACCGCGCCGAACCGTGAAGGTCCTCGGTGTTTTTCGAGAGCGCCTTGGTGCGAGCGAGATTCAAGAGAAAAAAGAGCGCGCCGGAGGCGAACGCGCCCCCCACAATAATGCCCGCGCCGACAAGCAACGGAAGTGTGATTCGAATGTCCCCCGTGCCTCCCTGCGTCCACACCCATACAAGCCATTTATAGGGCGCGTAAATGTAGGAAGAGCCGAGACGAACCAAGGCGGGGCCGAGCGCGGGCTGATATTCGAAGCGCCAGGCAACAAACTGCGTGGCAAGGACATTGGTTAAGAAAAGCCCGATGAAACCCACGATTGTCGGCGTCCAGTAGAAGCCGCCGACGTAGCCGGGGTCTCTCGGCTTCCGGTAAGCAGTTGGCTGTCTCAACGTCCTAACTCCTGCGTTTTGCTCCTTTCCTTGATGGGGAGCACACGGGCATTGTCATTGCTGTAGGCGATGCGCACGTTTTCGCCGACAGCCGGGATAATGTCGAGAAGGTCTTTCCGGTGCACGACCGCGGAATGCGAAGTGATTTGCTGAATGAGATTCTTCTCGGTCTCGCCGATGATGCCACCCCGGTAGGCGCCGCTATCGGTCTGCGCGTTTTCAATGCGTGTATCGGGAGCCATCTGTCCGAGCGCGGACTGTAGACCAATGGGGAGTTCACCGCCTCCAAGCAGTTTGCGCACGTCGGTGCCTGTGGTTTTGTCGTGAACCTCCACTGCCCCGCTTCCGGGCTGATGCGTGGCTACAGAGGTAGTAGTTTCGCGTCGTTCGGGATAGGGCTGTGTTTTGAGAGCGGGAAAGGTCTGCCCATTCTGTTTCTCCAAGGCGTGCATATCTAATTTGTCGATAAGGTATTTCAGGTCCTGGCTATCGACGGGATCGAAGAGTAGTTCATATTCAGCCTCTT